>Ga0209091_10001243_pt1 | contig 22679 bp, 21 predicted proteins | sample ArcticOcean_MG_C_6_FD_187438 | JGI IMG/M metagenome (GOLD analysis project Ga0209091, IMG submission 187438) | Marine microbial communities from western Arctic Ocean - ArcticOcean_MG_CB8_128 (SPAdes) (version 2) | ecosystem: Environmental > Aquatic > Marine > Oceanic | place: Arctic Ocean...
GCTATCAAAGAGGAAGGGCAGTAAACATGGCATCACATTTTGAGCTAGATGATGTTGTTGATCCTGCAGAAACTAGAAATTGGATAATGGGAGGTCTTAAGTCCCTCCCTGCTGCGAAACAAAGAGATGGTAAGAAAAGACCCAATATTGACACTTGGTAAATAATGACGAAAAAACTTTTAGCTTTTTTTTCGATAGGTCTGGTTATCTTTGTATTAGACATATTATTCGAAGACTTATCAGATGATAAAACAATCGTTATTTTTGATTCAGAATTAAACGGTCTCATTGATACATGGACCAGGCAGGTTGGCAGAGAACCAAATAAAAGTGAATTGAATGGGATCATTAATCAGTTAGTTGACGAAGAAATACTCTACAGAGAAGCCTTAAAACTAGGTCTTGATAAGAATGACATAATAATAAAAAGAAGACTTTCACAAAAAATTGGATTTCTAAAACAAGAAGAAGTCAAAATGCCTTCTGCAGAAGAAGTTGAAGAATATTTTAAAAATAATCAATCAGCCTATTTGGTGCCCAAAAAATATACCTTTACTCATATCTATTTTAATACCGATAAAGACGGTAAAAATAGAGCCTTAAAAGCCTTAAGTCTTTGGAAGAAAAACGGCGAATTACCTTATGGAGACCCCTTCTTATTAGGAAAGAACTTTTCTTTGAAAACTTCAAAGGAAATTGCCAGGTCTTTTGGTGAGAATTTTTCTAATGAAGTTGATGGAGCGTTAGTCAATGATTGGGCGGGTCCTTACGAATCAAGCTACGGAAGTCATCTTATTTTTATCTCTTCAGTTGTAGAGGAGAGGGTGCCTGAACTTAAACAAATAGGGTCTCTCTTGGTTTCAGATATTCAAATGCAACAAGAAGAAGATAATTTTAAACTTTACCTTGACGACCTTAGGAATGAATACAAAGTTCAAGTAAATACCAAGCTTATTAACTAAACAATAATGAAATCGCTCATTATTCTTTTTATATTTTTCTTTTCAAATCTAAATTTTTCTCATGAGATGAATCCTGCTCGCTTGGTACTGAACGAGCAGATAAACTCAAATTATAAGGTAACGTGGATGTTCCCGGCTAAAGCAGCCGGTCTTCCTGCTGAAGTGTCTTTTCCGGATTGTATAGAATCGGAAAGAGGTTTTCCTAGACAGGAGCAGAAATACTTGATCAGTAGTATTAATCTTAATTGTGGAGACTCTATTCAGGGCAAGACCATCACCCTGAAAGGATTGTCTAGAACTACTGATGCCCTTATCAGTATTAGCTTTTTAGACGGAACAAAATTTGAAGGCTTGGTTACGGTGAATGACTCTTCTTTGTTAGTGCCTAAAGAAACAACTTTATATCCCACTAATTACTTCTGGTTGGGCGTAGAGCACCTTTTAAGCGGAATGGACCATATGCTTTTTGTTTTTGGCCTTTTATTTTTAGTGGCAGGAGTGAATACACTCATAAAAACAATTACCGCTTTTACTGCCGCTCACAGCATTACTTTATCTTTGTCTGTTTTAGGTTGGGTAAATTTACCTCAGGCTTCAACTGAAGCATTTATAGCTCTAACACTAATCTACTTGGCCTTAGAAGTTGGAGATAATCAAAAATATAAATCCACACCCTGGGTGTTGGCATTTGGCTTTGGCTTGCTTCACGGGTTTGGTTTTGCAGGAGCTTTAACGGACATTGGCTTTGGCAATGAAAATCTACTTTTTTCTCTTTTATTTTTTAATCTGGGAATAGAAGCAGGGCAATTAATGATACTGCCATTTTTTGGACTTGCAGTTTGGTTAATGAACAGGACTACAATTAAAGATTTTGGATACAGGTACTCTTCTTACGCAATAGGAGGGTTGGGATCTTTTTGGTTAATCGAAAGAGTTTTAAAAATTATTTGATACAAAAAATATGCTATTAGCTTTAGTAATAATCATAACGATATGGGAAGTTTATTGGACTTACCATGCGTGCTGGCTGGCTTCTAAGTTAGGTGATAAAAAGTGGTTCTTATTCTTTCTAACTTTTGCTTTATTAGGAATTCCAGAAATAATCTACATAAAAAATAACAGACAGAGATCAATAGATTCTTTAGAAGATAAGTCTGACTAAGCTGCGCCTATGGGTTCTCACTAAAAATAGTTTCTAATCTTTTTTTATCTTCATGGTATTTTTTACCGGCCAGATAGAAGCAAGGAATTGAGAAGATGCTAATAATAGAAAAGATAACAAGCATTATGGTATAGGGTTCTTGATAGTTTGCTGCCTCCATTTGATCTGCAAGTATTCCCCCAACTAACGAACCTATAGTAAGGCCTATTAAGTTTAAAGTTAAGATGTAAAACGACACAACCGTTGCTTTGATGTTCTCTGGAACTAACTCTTGAACAGTGCTGAAAGTTGGACCAAAGAAACACCCCAATTGGAAATAACCAATACCAATACCTATCCAAAAGATTATAGATCCAGGTTCTACAAATCTATAGTAAATGGTAATCGGCAAGGTTAATAATGCCAACCAGAATAAAAACATAGGTCTTCCTTGGTCTGTATTTTCTTGCCACCAGTCACTTAATATTCCACCAATTAGATTACCGGATAACCCAGCAAATACACCGATCCAACCCACTTTCATTGCAATATTTGATCGTTCAAATCCTCTTTCTTCAACTAACCAGAGCTGTTCAAAAACAGAGGCCCCTAATGCTATGTGATAGAAAATACCTGCAAGAATAGTAAACCTTAGAGCCGAGGAAGCTGAGAGTGCTTTGAATAATGTTTTGATTATTTCTGAAACATTTTTTTGAGAAAGAGTGCGTTTCTCATTGTAATTCTGGATATGTTTTCTGGGTCTATCTTTAAATAATAAAGCACATAAACCCAATACTAAGCCTAAAGCCCCTAACAAGTAAAAGCAGTTACGCCACCCCAAGGATTCTCCTAGATAACCTGCAATTAATAAACTGACACCAACACCAATAGGAACGCCCATATAATAGAAACCTGCAGCAAACCCCATTTTTTTTGATGGGAAAGAGTCTGAAAGTAAGGACATAGAGGTGGGGGTTAATATGGATTCGCCAACTCCTATAAACATTCTAGGAAGAGCCATTGAAATAAAGCCTTTAGCAGCACCAGTTAAAGCTGTAAATATGCTCCAAAGCACCACTCCAAAAGCTATTAGTCTTGGCCTGTTCACCATATCAGCCAATACGCCCATAAAAAGACCCGCTATAGAGTAAAAGACGATGAAAGGAAGAGTGGTAAGAAAACCAAACTGAGCATTTGTTAATCCCAGATCAGGAACAATAAAATTAGAAAAACTAGCTATTAATTGCCTATCAACAAAATTCAACAAGTTAAGTAAAGTTAAGAAAAAGAGTAATCTATAAGCGCTCAAGGCTTGCCCCATTTAATTTAGGATTTGATACTACCATGCGTTTGCGCATTTCTTGCTAAATGAATTATGATGATAAGTATAATTTATAGAAATAGTCTATAAGGAAGTAAAGATATGAAAACATTGAAAAGAAGTTGGAATAACGCAGATGCACGCTCTCTCATACGTGGAGAATTCCATTGCCACTATGGAGAACAATTTCATGCCCACCATAAGGCAGCTTGGTATGTTTGGTTTTTGGGTAATGCCACTAAACATGCTATATTTTTTTTATTCCTACATAAGTACGGAAAAGGAGAAATGGTTAGCTATGCCGATTTAACTCAATCAAAAAAAATTGGAGAGGTTATTCTTAAAATTGATTCTATAAAATCCACTATTAGAGAAGCCCTCGAGTTAGGTTACATTAAAGCATTTAAGTCTGAGAGCGACAAAAGAATAACACTGTATGATTTTAACCCAGAGATAGTAGAAGAAATTGCAGATTATTGTTTTAGTATGAGAAGAAATAGAATGATAGAAGCTTCAAGATTTATTCATACAGATACTACATTAAAAATTAGCAAAGAATTAGGTGAGGCTATACGGTCTAATGGCAATGGAATAATTGAAGCTATAGGCTCTGCAGTGGAATATGCGCAAGGGGCTTTAGATAGGGAAAAAAAGGTAACCCCTTTACGCTAAAAGAACAGTTATCTAATTAACCGTATTTTTTACCTATTTTTAATATTGCTGTCAGTTTGTATTTCTTTACTATGTAGCTTGATTCTCAAGGAAGAGATGAAGATAGGCATCGAGCTCAGAATGATTTCACCTTATATCCTTCCCAGGGATGCTTTGAAATCATGAACTTGATGCCTTTTTTATTCATTAAACATCGCGGTTCTTCCACCATCAACCACTATGTCTTGGCAAGTAACAAAGCTTCCTGCATCGCTAGATAAATAGAGGGCAGCTTCAGCAATATCGCTAGCCAGGCCTGAGCGTTTAAGGGGCACAGCATTAGCAAGATTCCCTTTTAATTTTTCCATTTTTCTTTCATTTTCTTCATTGGTTAGATCATTTGCTCTTTGCGATCCTCCGTAAAAAATAGGAGTGGCTATTGCACCTGGAGATATGGAGTTAACTCGTATTTGATGAGGACCAAGTTCCACACCGGCCATGCGAGTATAGTGGGTTACACCTGCCTTGAGTGCGGCATACAAAGGATCTCCTTGTCGGTATCTAAGCCCGGCAATACTGGAGTTGTTGATGATAGAGCCACCTCCCGCTGTTTTCATCGGCTCTATGGCGTATTTAATCCCTAAGATAACACTCGCAAGTAAAAGGTGGACCCCGTAATCAATGTCATTTTGTGTTACGTTTTCAATGCCAGCACCCACAGGTCCTCCAGCATTATTAAATAGAATATCCAGTTGATTGAAATGTTGAAGTGTTGTTTCCACTGCACCTTTAATTTCCTCTTCTTTGGTGATATCTGCCTTTTCATAAATAACGTTATCTCCAAGATCATCTGCTAAGGCCTTCCCTTTTTCTTCTGACCTTCCAACAATGAGCACTTTAGCTCCCTCGGAGGCAAACAGTTTTGCAGTTTCAGCTCCTATGCCACTTGTACCTCCCGTAATTAATGCAACTTTTCCATTTAATCTATCTGACATAATTCCTCCTTATTGTTTATCTAAACATTTATACGTTTCATTAATCAAAGCAACAGACCTGCCATCTGCGGCAAAGTTATTTTTCATTTGATTCATGACATACGATATACCAATCTTATTTTTTGGATCTCCAAATGCACAAGAGCCACCAAAACCTGAATGTCCAAAAGATTCTTCAACTGGGCCGTATATGACTTTATGCATATTCATAACGAATCCAGCGCTCCAGCGAGTAACCACGCCAAGAACCATGTCTCTTCCCTCTATTCTCGAACGAGTCATTTCGTTAACGGTACTGTCTTTAAGTATTTTTAAAGATGGATCACTCGGTACCACGAGACTGTAAAGTTTTGCTAAACCACAGGCACTGCCTTGTCCATTGGCAGATGGTATTTCAGCCTTTCTCCATGCCCTGGTGTTCTGAGGTTTAAGCAGATTAGGGCCTGAGCCTGAAGCCTTTTGAGCAGCATTAGGTTCTGCATTATCGTTTGGATTATTTTCTTCTCTTGAGAAAGGAATCATTTCAGCCACTCTCTCTTCTTCAGATTCAGGAAGTCCAATGTAAAAGTCTATGCCCCTGTCTTCTGCTATCTCATCTCTGAAGTAAGTGCCTAGTGTCTTTCCAGTAACCCTCTTAATTAATTCAGAAGTTAACCAACCAAAAGTCATTGAATGATAGCCTGAAGCTGTTCCGGGCTCCCAGATCGGCTCCATGATGGCAAGTTTTGAAGCCATTAATTCTTGATCGTAAAAATCATTTACATCGCTCGTTTGAGCCCCACAAATTCCAGCTTGATGAGAGAGAAGCATCTCTACAGTAATATTTTCTTTACCGTTTTCACTAAATTCCGGCCAGTAATAAGATACCTTCTCAGAATAGTCTAAAAGACCTCTTTCGACAGCTAACGCACATGTAATGGCTGCCACACCCTTTGTTGTTGACCAAACAGTTGCCAGGCTGTTTCTTTCCCAAAGTTTAGTTTCATCGGCATCTGAGTAACCACTCCAGATATCTATTATTGCTTCTCCGTTTTTATAAACCGAGAAGGAAGATCCTTTTTCTCTTTTAGAATCATGAAGCTCTTCAAAAAGATCTCTGACTGACTCAAATCTTTCTTCGCATTGTCCTTTAATTTCCATAATTGCATTTTCCTTTAGATAATTAATATTAACATCATAAAGACTCTTAAGATTGATCGACTCTGTTAATTAAGAACTTCCAACTTCAATTTTCTTATTTCTTTAAAAAAACAAAACCATTACCACCCACGGATACATCTTCATTGCTAATATTTACGAACTGGTGAGGGCTGTTTAGAATTTCTTTGTATCCATTCAATTGCAAGGTTAAAGGGTTTTTTGATAGGTTAAATATACAAGCAATTTCTTCTTTTTCTCCTCTAGTAAAAAACAAAAGGGACTCATCATCTTTAATAAATTTAATTTTTCCTACGGTTAAGTTTTCTTCTTCTCTTCTAAAATTTAACATTTCTCTATAAAAATTTAATACTGAAGAAGGTTCAGACTCTTGCAGGTCAACAGAATTTTGTTTTTGCAATTCTTTAACAGGCAGCCAAGGTCGATGGTCTGAAAATCCTGCATTTTGTTTCTTACTATCCCATGTCATCGGAGTGCGACAGCCATCTCTGCCTTTATCTTCTGGCCAAAATCTTATACCAGGAGGGTCTGTTAATTCTTCAAACTCTAATTCCGATTCTAATTGTCCGAGTTCTTCTCCTTGAAAAAGACTAATAGAGCCTTCAAGGCTAAGCAATAAAGCACCTGTAAGTTTTGCAAAATATTCTCTGGAAATCTGATTGGACCTCCACCGACTAACATGTCTTTTTATATCATGATTAGAGAAGCTCCAACAAGGCCAGCTATCATCAGAAGATTTATAGAATTTTTCCACTGTGTCTTTAATGTGAGCAGGGGAAAATTTTTCATTGAGTAATTCAAAACTATAAGCCATATGAAGTCGTTTATTGCCTTTGGTGTAATCTGCCATGATCTCAAGAGGTCTGTGTATATCTCCTATTTCACCCACGCTGGTTCTGTCTTCATACTCATCTAGTAGTGATCGCATCCTTTCAACGAACTGGATATTTTCTGGTTGATTAATCGCATAAATCTGATTTTGCATGTAATACAAATTAGTCGGTGGTCTTTTGTAAGGTATAGAGCTTGAGGGATTGTCTCTGAGTTCTCGATCATGAAAATAATAATTTACAGTATCCAATCTGAACCCATCCACGCCTCTATCCAGCCAGAATCTTGATGAATCTAAAAGCCAATCCTGAACATTTTTGTTATGAAGGTTAAAGTCCGGTTGGCTAATTAAAAAGTTATGAAAATAATACTGGTCTCTCATGGGTTCCCATTCCCATGCCGATCCACCGAACATAGATAGCCAGTTATTAGGAGGAGAGCCATCAGATTTAGGGTCAGCCCACACGTACCAATCGGCTTTATCTGAAGTTTTACTTGAGCGACTGTCTTGAAAAAAAGACATTTGATCTGAACTGTGAGATAGCACTTGATCGATGATAACTTTGAGATTTAATTTATGTGCCTCATTAATTAAGGAATCAAAATCTTCTAAATCACCAAACAAAGGATCAATATCTTTGTAGTTACTTACGTCGTAACCCATGTCTTTCATCGGAGAAGTAAAAATAGGAGATAGCCAAATTGCATCAACTCCTAGATCAGACACATAACTTAACTTTTGAGTAATTCCTTTTAAATCGCCAATGCCATTGCCGGTGGTATCCAGGAAAGATCGAGGATATATTTGATATATAACACTGCCTTTCCACCAAGGTTTCATTTTATTTTTTGGTTTTCTTGTATCCAATTTATAACTTCTTTTTCTATTTGATCTATCGCTTTATATTCTTTCATTTCTTGAGGAAGGCTTGCAATGGCTAGATTTAAGTCATCAAGGAGATCATGCTCTTTAGAGATAGAGAGGAGGGGGTCCACATGAACCCTGACGGTAAAGACGATAGATTCTTGGCCAGGGAGTTTTCTGATGGTTTGTCTCTCCACTCTTAAGTGAAGATCCTGAATGTTTTTTCTCTTCATTGTAACTTCCGGCTTACTGCCGACAGGCTGGAACAATTCAGGTGAGTCATATATAGACCAGTTAAGACGTTCAAGAATCCTATCAGAAGGAAGTTTATTAAATATTTCATCAACCCTAGAACCTATTTTTTCTTCATACCCAGGAACTCCTTCATGAAGGTCAATTAAATTTTTAGAAAATTTTTCTACTAGAGACCAATGAGAAGGAGAAGTTAGAACTGCTGCTTCGAGGTAAAATTTATTTTCTTTAGGCATCATTAAGATTAGATCTTCCTGAACAAGCAATGAAGCAGTTTCAATAGGAGGGGTATTGCTATCCAGAAGGTTGATACTCTCTCTTGTTGCTTTTATAAAGATATTTTGGTCTTTAAAAGAATATTTTTCTGAATGATATTTTTTTAAATGCTCAGTGACCATTTTTAATAATTCTTTTTGAGCAGAAAGGGAATTATCGTTTGCTTGAAAGACTTTATGTCTTTTAGAGGACAGTAAGTTTTTCTTTAAATTATTTTCATTTTTAAAGTTATCATCAATCTCAAGCCAGTCTTGTGTATTAATTGGTTTTAAACCAATACGAACACCACCTTTTCCATTCTGATAAGGGGTGTGTTTTGGTAACACCAATTTAATCGAATCCGCGCTTTCTTAAGAGAGGTTCAATTTCTGGTTCAGAACCCCTGTATCTTATGTATTGAGTCATTAGGTCATCGGTATTTCCAGCAGAGTAGACATATTTCTTGAGTTTATCTGCAGTTTCTTTATCAAATAGACCTTTCTCTCTAAAAGGTTCAAAAGCATCAGCTTCTAAAACTTCTGTCCATAGATAGCTGTAGTAGCCAGACGAATAACCCCCCGCAAAAATATGGCCAAAATAGGTACTTCGATAACGAGTGGCTATTTCTGGGATAAGCCCCAAATCATCCAAAGCCTTTTGTTCAAATGCATTTACATCAGAAATTTGTTCTTTATTGGTATGCCAGGCCATGTCTAAGTGGGCCGCTGCTACATATTCGGTGGTTCCAAAACCTTCGTTGAAGGTTCCGGCTTCAGAAATCTTTCCAAGTAAGTCATCAGGAATGGATTCGCCCGTTTTATAGTGCCGCGCAAAAGACTTAATCACTTCTGGCTCCCTGGCCCAGTTCTCCATCATTTGTGAGGGGAACTCAACGTAATCCCTTGTTACCGATGTCCCTGAAAGACTTGGATAATTTGCTTCAGATAAAAGTCCATGAAGCGCATGACCAAATTCATGAAATAAAGTTTCCACTTGTTCAAAAGATAAAAGAGAAACGCCGTCTTCATTTTCTGGAGGAAAATTACACACGTTCACAACCAATGGAATAACATTGCCATCAAACTTACTTTGACTTCTAAAGGTATTCATCCAGGCTCCACCACCTTTGTTAGGTCTTACAGTGTAGTCAGTATAAAAAATACCTATGGTTTCTTCTCGATCATTTTTAACTTCAAATGATCTAATGTTGTCTCTGTATTTAGGAAGATCATCTCGCTCCACAAAATGTATATCAAAAAGTTTGTTGGCCACGTCAAATGCACCCATCAGTACTTTATCTTCGCTGAAATATGGCTTCACCTCTTCTTCGGTAAAATTAAAACGACTTTGTCTAATTTTTTCCGCATAATGCCACCAATCCCAGGCAGCCAGTTTAAAGTTACCACCTTCTTTTTGAATGAGATCTTGCATGTCTTGAGCTTCTTTTTGAGCGGTCTCAAGGCCAGGTTTCCATATCTTTTGAAGCAAGCCATTAACCCGGTCCGTGTTTTGAGCCATTGTATTGTCTAAAACATAATCAGCGTGATTATCAAAACCCATTAGGTTGGCTTTTTCTATTCTTAAAGCGATCATTTCTAAAATTATTGCTTTATTATCATATTCGTTATCGTTGTTACCCCTGCGAACATAAGAGTTGTAAAGTTGTTCTCTTAGTTCTCTTTGATCTGAGTAAGTGATGAAAGGGTACATGCTGACTCGAGTTGGTTTGAAGACCCATTTTCCATCGTGACCTTCTGATTGAGCTAATTTTTCAGCCTGTCTGATCTCTTCTGCAGGTAAACCACTAAGATCTTCTTCATTTTCTATTATTAAACTAAAGCCATTGGTTTCTTTGAGCACATTTTGATCAAAGTTAACCGAAAGAGAGGAGAGGGATTGATTGATTGCAGTTAGCCTTTTCATGCCATTTTCATCAAGATTAGCCCCTGACCTTATAAATCTTTTATACGTTTCATCCAGCAATCTATTTTGTTCAGTATTTAAATTTAAATCAGACTTTGATTGATAGACGGCTTCCACTCTATCAAAGAGTTCTTTGTTTAAGAGGATGCTGTCTCCGTGAGCCGACAACTTAGGGCTTATCTCAACAGCAAGCTGGTCCATATCATCATTTGTATTAGATCCAAGTAGATTAAAGAACACATTTGAAACTTTATCTAATATTTTTCCTGTCCTTTCAAGCTCTACAATAGTGTTTTCGAAGGAAGGTGTTTCTCCATTTGATGTAATCTTATCTATGTCTTTAAGTTGTTCTTGCATGCCAGCTTCAAAAGCTGGGACATAATGAGAAAATTCTATTTTCTCAAAAGGTGGGATTTGAAAAGGCGTTTGATATTCTTCAAAAAATGGGTTCATTTTATTTTCCTTTGTTGTGCAGCCTAAGACCATGAGCAGAAGGCTGGTTACTATAATTATTTTATCCATTAGGTTTATACCTTTAGCGTTATAAATTTATTCTTTATTCTAACCTGTATTTCTAAATTTGATTAGAATACTAGATTCTTAAATTGAGGTAACTATTAAACAACTAATTAACGTATCAAAAAGATTATTAGGCCTGGCCCTTATAGCGGCAAATTTTGGTCTCTACATTCCTATTAGCTATCTGTTGGTAGAAGCGGGGTGGGACAATTTTCCAGACATGGATTTCTTATATTTCTTTTATGCCGCTGTGCTTTACCTCATTAGTTGGGTATTTTTATTGGTAGGTATCTACTTGGCTGGGCCAGAACTTGTGGCAAAGCTTAAGGAATTCTACAATGTTGCTAAGAATAAGTTTTTAAGGAGAAAAAAATGATTTATACCACTGAAGAAATACTCAGCGAACACGATTACCAATCACCAAATAGAATGGCAGGTTATTTGCTTCATGGAGGTTTGGATAGAGAAGGTAATTACATATCTCCACGAACAAAAATAAGATGGCAGGCTGTAAATGAATGGACTGAAGTTTTAAATTCAAGAGGCCATGAGTTATTAGATTCATCCGTTGAAATACTGGCTCACGAAAATTTTCCTACCATGGACCAAGCCAAACTTTTATTAAATAAAGATGAAGGTCAATTCCTTTGGAACAGTCTTACGATAACCGGCATCATTGAGGCCAGAGGTCGTGTGTTAGCAGAAGTTACCGCTCCTGACTTTCAAGAAATAATAGTTGAAGATATTTCTGATACTTGTATTGCTCACATGAACAAGGGCCTTTTCATAGCTCACGGGTTCGATGAAGGAGGCAATCCCGATAGTGATCAAGGCGCTCATGATCAAATGTGGTTTGCTGCTAGAGATTTATTGTTTGGTGAAGACGCATACCCGATTCCGGAGGTGCCCGACTCCATAGGGAGACCGGAGCAAGGCAGAGAAATGCCAGATATTCCTGCAGGGCATGAAGGTATACTTCAGCTGTTAATGCAAGTTTTAATGATTGAAATAAGAGCTGAAAGTTTCTTTTCATATTGCATGAATCTAACTAAATCTGATGATGTCTTTATGAATAAAAGAGACGATGCTTTGCTGGCTTGTGAAATGATTTCACGCATTAGACAAGATGAGGCTATCCATGTGGCCTATTTAAATTTACTAGTTTCAGAACTCAGAACTTATACTTTTAAAACTATTGAAGGAAAAGAGAAAAAAGGTTCAGAGATTATAGATCCTTTCTGGAAGAAAATGATTCAATGGCACGGAGAAGAAGTTCACAAAGAGAGTGTTGCTGTTAGAACAGAAGAATTCGCTAAACTTTTTAAAAGAATGAATGATGAGAATCTGTTGAACCAATTTAATGAACTCTCTTCTAATAAAGAACTTTATGCCATTCAACAACTTTGATTGAAAAATTAGACCATCTTGTCATCGCTGTTAGTGATCTAGATTCAGCTGTAGAGAGCTACACTAAACTATTTGGCTACGGACCTTCGTGGAGAGGGGTTCACGAGCAGTTAGGAACTGCAAACGCACTTTTCCCTGTTGAAAATACTTACTTAGAGCTCTTGGCATCTAATGGAAACGAAGGAGCGGGAGCAGCCATGATAAAAGCTACTCTAGAATTGAATGGCGAGGGTCTTGCAGGCTTGGTTTTAGGAACGTCCAATATTCAGGATCTTAAAGAAAGTCTATTAGAGAGTGGCGTTGAACTTCAAGATCTTGCTTTAGGGGAGGGGGTTGATAGTGACCAAGGCTTAAAAAGAACTTGGAAAAACTTATTTCTCCCTTTTTCATTAACACGAGGTATGTTTGCATTCATTATTCAGCATGAATCAGGAGAGCTTCCCTCGGTTCATGGACGTACTTCCTCTACGATCAATAAGCTTGATCATGTTGTTGTTAATACTAATGATCCTGAAGGGTTCAAAAGTTTATACGGAGACACCTTTGGAATAAGACTGGCTTTAGATCAAACGGTTGAGAAATGGGGAGGCCGCATGCTTTTCTTTAGACTTAATCACACCACCATTGAAGTTATCGGAAAACCTGATGAAGATGACCCTGCAGATAAATTATGGGGACTGGCTTGGTCGGTTGAAGACCTGAAGGCTACTCATCAACGCTTAGTGAAAGAAGGTCTTGAAATTTCCGAAGTAAAAGCAGGCCGTAAAGAAAATACCTTGGTTTGTTCAGTTAAGTCAGATACTTGTAATGTTCCTACTTTATTAATTCAGCACCTTTCTTAAATTTTTTAACATCCTGGCTATAATAAGAAAAATTTTATAATGAAATGAACACTATTTCAGAACGTTTTTTTCCTTCAATAAGAAAAGAAGAGTACTTGCCTCTTTTGAAAGCCTTTGGTTTTTTCTTCTTTGTTTTAGCATCTTGGTACGTCTTACGCCCAATTAGAAATGAATTAGCTGTTGAGTTTGGTTATGAAAACCTCATGATCCTAGGTTTTTCTGTAAACCCCATTGCTCTGCTTCTCACCGTTGGAGCTCTTGTGATGTTGGCAGTAAATCCTATTTATTCTTTTGTTATTTCAAAGATAGAAGGCAGTAAAGTGGTTCTTTATTGTTATTCCTTTTTTATTGTCAATTTTCTTTTATTCCTATCCGCATGGACCCTACTTGAGGATCAGGGAAGAATCTGGACTGCTTACATATTTTACGTCTGGCTTAATGTTTATTCCTTATTTGTTGTTTCTATTTTTTGGGCTACTTTAATTAATTTTTTTAACAGTGAGGATGGCAAAAGATTGTTTGGTATTATTAGTGCAGGAGGATCTCTAGGAGCATTTTTTGGAACAAGCGTTACTCAATATTTTGCTTTAGAGATTTGTGGAAGTGATATCTCAGATTCTGGGCCTAGCTTCTTAATTATTTTTTCCATTATTTGCCTTTCCATATCTATTTTTCTTTCGAAAGACCTTCACGTAGCTGATAAAAATGAGACCTCAAAGAACAAGGAAATTGGTGGAAGTGCTAGTGATGCAATTAAGAGTCTAATTTCTGTACCAGAAGTAAGAAACATAGGCCTTTATGTTCTTCTTTTTACCACACTGGCAACCGTTTCGTGGATGATGTCTCTGGATATCATCAGGAGTTGGTCTTCTGATCCCTGCGAAAGAACTTCATATTTCTCGCTCGTTGAACAAATTGTTATACCACTCACACTGATAATGCAGCTTTTGTTTTCTTCTTACCTCATGAGGCGTTTTGGTACATCGATAATCTTGGTAATCTATGGCCTGTTATTTGCTGTCATCTTTTCTGTTTATTATTTGTTCCCAGTTATTGCAGCGGTCTTCGCAGTAACCATTATGCAAAGAGTATTTGAATACGGTTTGAATAAGCCAACCCGAGAAACGTACTACGCTGACATGAAGAAAAATGATCGATATAAGTCAACGGTATTGGTGGATACTTTTATTTCTAGAACTGGTGATTTGACTGGGGGATGGATAGTGGGATTTGGATTAATCACCTTATCAATTTCTTGGGCCGCCTTACCGCTTACTTTATTGTTATCCATAACAGGTTATAAGGCAGCAAAATCAAATAACAAAGTGGATGGCTGAACACAATAATTTCTTAACAGTTGCTGATACTACGGATATAAAGTTGGGGCATTCTCAATCGGTTCACTTGGATGGTATCGATATTTTAATCTGCCATGCTGAAGATGGGTTTTTTGCCGTTGAAGATATATGCACGCATTCAATGATTCCTCTTTGCGGAGGGAAAATAGAAGGAAACTACATTACTTGCCCTATGCATGGAGCTGTTTTTGATTTAACAGATGGATCGGTTCAGTCACCTCCAGCCTTTGAAGATTTAAGAACATTTAAATTAAAAATAGACGGAACTTCAATTAGCGTCAACGGTGATTCACTCAAATAAATAAGGAAATGAATTTTTTCACAGAAAGAGATTAGAATAGAAGCGAGAGGTTCAAATGCAAAAAAAACTAGAGTATTTACTTATAGAAGATCCAAGACCTGGTATTAGAAGAATTAGTCTTAATAGACCAGATAAAAGGAATGCACTTTGCAATCCTCTAAGAGAAGAACTTTTTAACTCTTTAGAGGAGGCCGATGCTGATTCAGAAGTGAAAGTAATAGTGCTCTCCGGTGCTGGATCTTGTTTTTGTGCCGGTTATGACCTTTCTTACAATAATAGAGAAGATATGCCATATCACTCAAGCAAGAACGATGGTTTTTGGCCAAGGCACGTGGTTGAGGGGGCTTTTAAGATTTGGGATTTAGCAACGCCAGTGATAGCCCAAGTTCATGGTTACTGTTTGGCAGGTGGCACAGAACTAGCTGCATCTTGTGATTTAGTTTATGTGGCCAATGATGCAAAAATTGGATATCCAGTTGTTCGCTCCATGAGCCCACCAGACAATCAAATCTTTCCTTGGTTGATGGGAATGCGTAATGCCATGGAGATGATGTTAACTGGAGAATCTATTGATGGAGAGACGGCAGTAAAACAAGGTTTTGCTAATCGTTCTTTTGACGTTGACTCTCTAGAAGAAGAAGTTCTTAAAGTTGCTGAAAAGGTAGCTAAAGTTCCTTCCGATCTTCAGGCCATCAACAAGAGAGCAGTCCATCGTCAGATGGAAGCAATGGGCATGAGAACAGGTATAAGAGCTGGCACCGAAATGCAGGCCTTAGCAATGCACTCTAAATCGACTCAAGAGCACCTTAAAGAACTGTCTTCTGGATTAAAGGAAGCTTTAACAAAAAGGGATGAAGAATTTGGTGATTACCGCACTTCAAAAAAAGACTAGTTTACTTTTATTAACTTTATTAGTTTCCTGCGCTGAACCCAAGGAAGTGACCGGTGCTTATTGGACGGGCGCATCAGATTTTATGTTTATTTCTAATCAAACAATGGAAATGCACTACGCTTCATCAATAGCAGGTAAGAAGGTTTATTTGGGAGGGTTTTACGAGATTATTCAAAGCGGAACTAGCCAAGTTATTAATAAGATTGAAGTTTCAGAATTGGAATTTGAACAACGAACTGACGGAGTTATGTATTGCCGAATATGGGGCAACATTGAATCTTCAGATGAAAAAGGATACTTGCTTGCCGATGATTGTTTGCCTATTTACTAGCTTTGCTACAATGACTCATAAGATTGTAGCTTATGTTGAATATTTTAGAGGGTATAAATGTTAGATGAAATACCAATAGATCTCTTACGTACATGGATAGGTAAGCAGGATCACCAAACGGATATCATCACCCATGAATTGGTAAAAAGATTTAATGCAACTCTAGGCGGCTACACGGAAATCAATTCTAAAATCCCCCTTGGTATTCACTGGTGTCTGGCGCAACCCAGTGCAGTTCATGCTGATTTGGGAGAGGATGGTCACCCTGTTAAAGGAGGTTTTATGCCTCCAGTACCTTTGCCAAGAAGAATGTGGGCCTCCAGCAAAATACAATTCCATGAAACCCTAAAAATCGGCCTTAACGTAGAGAAGGTATCAACTATTGCTGACGTTGTTTTTAAACAGAGCGCTGCTTCAGGCCCTTTGGTCTTTGTGCATGTGGATCATGAATACTCACAAGAGAGTAAAACCTGTGTCGAAGACAGACAAATTGTAGTTTACAGGCAGCCTTCAGCATTCAAGCAAACTGAACCAGAAGAGCCTCAAAATTCAAGTCATTTTAAAAGTATTGTTCCTGACAGCACGCTGCTATTTCGTTATTCAGCATTGACCTTTAATGGTCATCGTATTCATTACGATCAAAATTACACTAAGGATGTGGAAGGTTACCCTGATTTAGTTGTGCACGGTCCTTTAACTGCGACCCTTCTTATGAATATGGCTCAAGCCAGACAGCCAAATAAAACTTTGCACAAGTTTGAATTCAGAGGAACGGCACCAACTTTTGTAGATCAAACTCTAGACTTATTAGTTAAAGATGAAAGTGCCAACTCTCTTGAAGCAAGAAACCATCTTGGCGCCTTGATCATGTCAGCTTCTGTAGAATTTAAAGACTAAAAGAACACAAAAGCTTGAAGGCAATAATCAATGAGTAATCTCTTCTCTAATTTTCAAGAAAACTTTCCAGATGATTTAGACGGTCAATTTCTTATCACTTCTAAAGGCAGGAAAGTGTCTTACTTAGAGCTGAAAGATGCGTCTGCTCGCATCGCAAATTGTCTTCTTGAGTCAGGAGCTTCTCCTGGAGACAGGGTTACAGTACAAGTTGAAAAATCAGTAGAAAGTATATTTCTTTACTTGGCTTGTCTGCGTTCAGGCTTGGTTTATCATCCGCTCAACACAGCCTACAAGTCATCAGAGCTTTCTTTTTTTATTGAAAATGCAGAGCCAGCCATTGTTGTTTGTTCCACCGAAAAAATTGATACCTTTAAATCCATTGTTTCTAAAGAGGGCATTAAAGCTTTTTTAACTCTAGATTCAGATGGCAGCGGCACTTTGATGCAAAAAGCAGCAAGTTTAAGCTGTGATTCTGAGGTGATTGAATGCAAAGGATCGGAAACAGCAGCTTTACTTTATTCATCGGGAACCACGGGGCAACCTAAAGGTATTGTCTTAAGCCATGATAACTTGCTTAAAAATGGAGAAACTTTAGTACGCACTTGGGGTTTGACTTCGTCAGATCAACTTTTACACATGCTGCCTATTTATCACGTACATGGATTGTTTGTTGGCTTAAATACCATTCTGTTAAGCGGTGCAAAGATGATTTGGTGCGAAAGTTTTAACGATGAGGAGGCAATAGAGTATTTACCGCACTGCAGTGTGATGATGGGTGTCCCTACTTATTACACGCGGTTGTTAGAGAATTCTAAGCTAGGAAAAGAGTGTTGCTTAAACATGAGATTATTTATTTCTGGTTCTGCCCCTTTATTAAGAGAAACTTTTAATAATTTTCAACAAAAAACGGGGCACACTATCCTTGAGCGATACGGTATGACAGAGACTGGCATGAATACATCAAACCCTCTGAATGGCGAGCGTCGGGCCGGAACGGTTGGTCTTCCCCTGTCAGGAGTGACTGTGAGGGTGGTGGATGAATTCGATGAAGATATGGCCACGGATGAAACGGGAGATATACAAGTTAAAGGCCCTAATGTTTTTTCCGGCTATTGGCGCATGCCCGATAAAACTGCAGAAGATTTCACTCAGGACGGTTTTTTTAATACCGGTGACAAAGGAACCATAGACTCAGATGGTTACGTTTCAATAGTCGGAAGAGAAAAAGACATGATAATTACTGGCGGTTTAAATGTTTACCCTAAAGAAGTTGAACTGATTATTGACGATACATACGGCGTAGAGGAGTCAGCCGTTGTGGGTGTGGCGGATTCAGATTTTGGAGAAGCGGTTATTGCTGTGATTGTTTCTGATGGGAGTATCCTTAATGAAGATAAAATAATTTCTATTTGCAAGGATCAGTTAGCGAATTTTAAAGTTCCTAAACGAATCTATTTCGTCGAAGATTTGCCTCGCAATGCAATGGGTAAAATTCAAAAAAATCTACTCCGGGAACGCTTTAAAACTGAATCCAATTAATAGATTTTTCTAATTCTTAATTAGTTGTAATATGATAAATTCAATTCAAGATATTCTTAGTTAGTAAGATAAGAGGTAAAGGATTATGAAACTTAAATGGTCCCACACAGTATTGAACATAAAAAACGCAGAAAAGATCCTAGATTTTTATGTTGGAACTCTCGGTTTTCAGATCAGTGATCGAGGTCCGTTGGCTAAAAATGGACCAGAAATTATTTTCATGAGCCAAGATCCTAATGAACATCACCAAATTGGTCTTGTCGTTTCAAGAGAAGACGAAGGACCGTCTAATTCATTAAATCATCTGTCTTTTAGGGTGGATTCCTTTGATGACGTGAAGACAATGAAAAATAAACTTGAGTCAGCTAATGTTGATATCCTCCCTTTGTGTCATGGCAATGCATTATCTCTCTACTTCAAGGACCCCGAAGGAAACGGTCTTGAAGTGTTTTGGGATACCCCTTGGCACGTTACCCAACCGCAGACTGTAGTATGGGACACCAGCCTCAATGAGAAAGAAGCCTTGGCTTGGGTAGAAGAGACTTTCAAAGATAAGCCTAATTTTACTAAGCTTGAAAACTATAAGAGTGATTTTGTTAATAGAAATTTATGAAAAAAGAAAACATACCCGCATATATAATTAACACCTGCATACTAATTCTTGTTTTACTATTGATTTACAGATATGCCAATGGAATGTCCCCTTTTTAGTCTATAGGAATAAATGAAAAAACTAGCCTTACTAATAGCAATGATTATGGCAGCTAGTGCTTGGGCCTTGGACAAACACACTGATAGAACGGAATGGGATGATGAAAGATCCATTCAGGATCCAAGAGTTCAACATTTGAGTTATATTTTCGAAGAAACTGGCGAATCAATTCCATACGCTCTCTTCATCCCTTCTTCTTATGTAGAAGATAAAAACATTTCATTGATGGTTTCATTGCATGGTCTAACAAGAACTTACGATTGGTTGATGGGCTACGAGGGTTTACTGGACCTGGCTGAAGAATACAACTTTATGGTGGTTACGCCGCTAGGGTATACACGAAAAGGCTGGTATGGAGCATGGTCTAAAGGTTTAGATGAAAGGTCTTTAGAGAGAGAAGGTCCCTACAGTGAAAAAGACGTTATGAACGTATTAAGACTAACTAGAGAAAATTATTCAATAGATCCTAATAATATTTTTCTTTGGGGTCATAGTATGGGAGGTGCTGGGACATATCATCTAGGAATGGAGTACCCTAAACTTTGGAAAGCTCTTGCACTGGCGGCACCGGCTCCACCCCAAGTAAGAGATGTGAAAGACTTGAAGATTATTCAAGATATTCCGATTCTTGTTCTTCAGGGAACTAAAGACAGATTGGTTTACCCTACGAGAGAATGGGTGGCTGAAATGAAAAGACTAGAAATGAATTACATTTATGATGAAATAGTTGGAGCGGATCACTCTTTTTTTGTTTCAAAAAATAAAGAAAATATGGAAAAAATATTTGGTTTCTTTGCTGAACACAGAGATTGAATTTACGGAAAGACAAATAAACAGGATATAAGTTATGTTAAAGGCTTTTAGGAACTTCATGAGCAGACGCACAATGAGTGCAAATATAAGAAACCAAGCAATGAATACATTTTCCAGTCGTAAAATCTTTGAGGAAATTAGAACAAAATCTGAAACTGTCAGGCAAAAAGAAGATAGACCTCACGAAGTATTGTACTTTCATAAAGTAGATGATCCATACTCCCATCTAACGATTCAATACATCAATAAATTTAAATCTTCTTTCGATGTAACTTTTAAACCAGTTTTAGTTGGAGAAGAAGACCCTGAGAGTGTTCATGAACCTTCCTTGTACAGCATATATTGCTTGGAAGATGTTAAAAAAATTGCTCCTTTTTACGGCGTTGAATTTTCTGCTGATGTTTATCCTTCAAAAGAACTGGTGGCCAAAGCAAATAAAATTTTAACCTCATTGGACGATGCAAGCTTTGGAGAGATTGCTAGCTCTGTCAGTTCTGCTTTGTGGGAAGAGAACGAAGAAGCATTGAATAATTTATCCTTACAATATCAAGCGACCGACAATGAAGTTAAAATTAAATTAACTAACGGAAATGAAATAAGAAACAACAAAGGCTATTATTTTGGTTCAGCTTTTTATTATGAAAAAGAACTTTATTGGGGTGTTGACCGTTTACATTATTTGGAAGATAGACTGACGGAACTCGGAGTAAAAAATAATTTAAACAATGAATCTGTTTGCCAACTTGAACTAAAAGCACCAGCTCAACTCACTTCAGAAAAAAAAGTTAATCTTTATTACTACCCATCGCTTAACAGTCCTTATACATTTGTCAGCTCTAATCGGGTTCGAGAAATGCAAGATGAATATCCGATTAATCTAATAACTCAACCTGTATTACCGATGTTAATGCGCAAGATGACTATCCCAGGCGTTAAAGCGAAATACATTATTTCGGATGCTGCTCGTGAAGGCAGAAAGCACGGGTATGAGATGAAATCTATTTATTCACCCATCGGAAAACCGGCAAGAAAAGCTTATTCTTTATTTCCAATTATTAATGAAGCAGGAAGAGGGTTTGATTACATCAATGCATTATTAAAATCTTCTTTCCAGGATGGAGTCAATATAGGCGATGAAGATTACTTAGAAGATTTAGTTACCAAACTGGATCTTGATTGGATGGAAATAAAAAAAGAATTGAACACAAATGGCTGGAAGAAAATTTTGAACGATAATTTAGAAGATATGTACGCGGGAGATTGTTGGGGCGTGCCTAGTTTTAAAATTACAAATGAAGACGGAAGCAACCCTTTTTATGTTTGGGGTCAGGACAGGATGTGGCTTCTCAAAGAAGAAATCAATAAGCGTCTGAGTTAAAGAGAGCTATAAGGTCAGATGATGTCAGGATAATGACATATGTTTCTCTTTAGGGAACTTTAATTATTGCCTATACTCTTATCGAGGCAAACAATGAAAAAGCAAAACATCCTTTTTATATTTCTTATTTTATTTATTAGTGCCTGTTCTGATATCAATGAGTCTAAAGAACTAGTTGAATTAACCCCTTTTGAAGATCAAAAGAAACAAATTCAACCTAGACCTGCGCCTAATCCGGACAGGAATGCTTATTTTGGAGATTTGCATGTCCATACAGAAAATTCTTTCGATGCGTATTCTTTTGGTACGTTAAGTACTCCTGATGATGCCTATAGATATGCTCAAGGGGAAGCAATTCCTCACCCGACTGGTTATGAAATACAACTGAGCCGACCACTAGACTTTTATGCCGTCACAGATCATGCAATGTTTTTAGGTTTGGTTAAAGAGGCGGCTGATACAAGTACAGAATTTTCTCGCTATGAAGTGGCTAAGCCTTTTCACAACCTTAACGATTCAGTAAGCGGAGGTATTCTTTCAGTCATCAAAAGATCAGGCTTGTTTAGACCTTTTGGAAGAGGAGTTAATGAGGGTCTTCAAAATGGCATAATTGATAAAACTCTGGTTGAGAATGTGAGCAAAACTGTTTGGCAAGAGACTATAAAAGCTGCAGATCGAGCTTATGAACCTGGAGTCTTTACTACTTTTGCTGGTTACGAATACACATCTAGCATAGATTTATATGAAAAATACTTACATCGTAATGTTATCTTCCGTGATACTGAGAACTTACCTGCAACCCTTTTTTCTAGACTGGATAGCCAAGATCCAGAAAAACTATGGGACTGGATGGACAGATTAAGGGACAGGGGAGTTGAGAGTTTGGCTATACCTCATAATTCCAATATTTCAGGGGGTGCTGCATTTTCAATGAACGATTACAATGGCAATCCAATGGATGAAGCTTATACAAAAAAGCGCGCCCTAAATGAGCCATTAACAGAGATAACTCAAGTTAAGGGAACTTCTGAGACTCACCCCTTGCTGTCTAAAAATGATGAATGGGCAGCATTTGAAGTAAAAACAGCACATGAAGGCGAAAAGCTCATCAGTAATTTAAAAGGCAGCTACGTTAGAAACGCCTACTTAAGAGGCTTGGGCTTATCAGAAAAAGGTTTCACCAATCCGTACAAATTTGGATTGATAGGTTCAAGCGATACTCACGTGGGAGGCGGCTCTGATAATGAAGAGGTGTTCTTCTCTAAAATAGGTGTTTTAGATGGCACACCTGAGTTGAGGGGTTCAATACCTTTTAATAGACTTTACGGAGCTGTTT
>Ga0209091_10001245_pt1 | contig 22648 bp, 31 predicted proteins | sample ArcticOcean_MG_C_6_FD_187438 | JGI IMG/M metagenome (GOLD analysis project Ga0209091, IMG submission 187438) | Marine microbial communities from western Arctic Ocean - ArcticOcean_MG_CB8_128 (SPAdes) (version 2) | ecosystem: Environmental > Aquatic > Marine > Oceanic | place: Arctic Ocean...
ACCTTAAATTATGATTAAAGCATTAAAATCAAAACTACTAACTTACCTTTTCACAGATTGGGTAAAAACTGAAACTGATTTAGAAACCTTAATGGTAACTAAAAAATACATTAAACTTAGAGAAATCGAGATTACAGGAATTAAACCAGTAATGGGATTCCGTTCACATATTGCAGAAGAAGACCAAGTGAATGGGTAGATATAAGTTCAAAAATAGAAAATACCCAAAGGATTTTCAATCTGTATGTGACTATATAAAACACAAAAAAGGAGTTGTTGTAAAATTAGGACATATAACTTCTTTCATGGGACATTTTAATAGAACCATTTTTGTTCATCACAACTATGATTTAACAAATAATGGATTATATGCCTTACTACATGAAGTAGGACATGCGTTACAACCACCAACTGCTGTTGGTTCGAACTCGTATAAGAATATAGATGATGATACTAACAAACGAGAGTTTGAAATGGGTAGATTTGTAAATGAATTAAACGCATGGGAAATTGGATTATCAATTGCTAATAAACTAAAAATTTCATTAAATAAAGATGATTGGAATAAACAAAAAGATGAGGCTCTTCTTACTTATTGGCCTAATAACTCTAAGTAGTTGTGAGCACGAAGAATTTGGTGAAATAGATATTCCACCACCTATATCTCAGACAATTTACAAAGAATCCTATTTAAATCAAAGAAGTGGAACATACTTCATTTGGGGAAATGGATCTGAAAGTTATAGTTTGAACATCGGAACAAATCAAACCGGTGGTACGTTGGAATTCTCACAAGGAGCATCATACTATGATGTTAACAATGATGGATTTCAAGATATTTTAGCATGTCCATACTATGATGATGGTACAATACGAAGAGCATCTGCTCATTGGTTTATTAATGAAGGAGATGATAAAACTTACATAAAAGATTCTTCTTTTATAAATGACAATACGGATGGATTTACGGGACATAAGATATTAAAAACTGATGTAAATAATGATAATCTAGCTGATTTCATTTTATTGGGAGTTGATGAAAGTCAACCAGGAAACTATGGAGGAAACTTTACGGTATTAATTCAACAAACAGATTCTACATTTAATGTTAATGAAGTTGATAATGGATTTGGTCTATGGTATCATAACGGAGCTACAGGAGATATTAACGGTGATGGGAATGTTGATGTGATAACTGCTCAAGATATTTGGTATGGTGATGGTACTGGTAATTTTACAAATTCTAATTTTGATTTACATCAATATACCAACCCTATTTTAACATATGAAATTATTGATATAAATAAAGATGGATTTAATGATATGGTATTGGGTACACATGAGATTTATGGATATACTACATCAATTGTACTTGGCAAATCAAATGGATTTGATACTTCAAATACAGTAATCCCACTCCCAAACACTAACACAGAATATACCATGGACATTGAATTCATGGATATTGATAATGATGGTGATCTGGATATAATTGAAGGAAGATATGATGGCAATCGTTCTGAACTTGTATTATATATAAATCATAATCTAAATTTTACATTAGATACCACAATACTTTCAGAATCACTAGATGGTGGTGGTATAAATGGAAGTAGTGATAACTATGGATGGACTCAATTCAAAATAGATGATATTGATAAAGATGGGGTTGATGATATTATTTGTGAAAATTATCATGATGGCATTTATAATGGATTGAAACTAATAAATGGAGTGTGGGTAAAGCATATTTTTAATTAAAAATAATTATAAAACAATTAGGATATATGAAATAAATTTCGTATATTTGTATAAATAAATAAAACAGAGAGAATTTGTATCAAAATATCTATTATCAGAGAGAAAAAAACTTAATCCATCTTTGGGATTCTAAAAGAGGATATATGGCATATCCATACACTAGATATGCATATGAAAGAGCAGAACGAGGTGAGTTTAAATCTATTTATGGAGATAAATTAACTAAGATTTACAAATTTAAAGGAGATGACCCAAACCTATTCGAATCGGATGTACCTGAAACTACACGAGCATTAGTAGATATGTATTCAGAATCAGATGATGTTTCGGATGGACATGTTATTCTTACTTATGATATTGAGTGTGAAATGACAAGTGGTATACCAGACCCATTAGAAGCTACAAATGAATTAACATCAATTGCACTTCACGATTCGGCAACTAAGCAAGCTTGGGTATTGGTAATGGATAAAGAAGGAAAGATGGTAGAAAAAACTACCGATAAATGTATAGTTTTCCCATTCAGAGATGAACGAGATATGTTAGCGAAGTATTTGGAGTTATATGAAATGATTAACCCTTCAATCGTTACAGGTTGGAATATTGATTTCTTTGATACACCTATGTTATACAATCGTATTAAACGATTGATGGGAGAAAAGCAAGCAAATAGATTATCACCAATAGGACAATGTTTTTGGTCACCTTATCGTAAAAGATACTTCATGGCAGGTGTATCTTATTTGGATTACATCACATTATATAAGAATTACAATTTTGGTGAACTACCGAATTACCGATTGGATACTATTGCACAAAAAGAATTGGGTAGAGGTAAGATTGAATACCAAGGAAACTTAGACCAATTATTCTCAGAAGATATTGAGAAATTTATTGAGTATAACTTAGTGGATGTTGAATTGGTTGTGGGGTTCGAAGAAAAACTTCAATTTATTGATTTATGTAGAGGTATTTGTCATGTTGGACACGTTCCTTATGAAGATTTCGTTTACTCATCAAAATACCTTGAAGGAGCATTATTAACGTATCTTCGTAGAGGAGGATTGGTTGCACCTAATAAACCTGCTGATAGAAGAGAGAAAATGGAAGCTCTTAAAGCAAATAAACAAGAAAAATTCATTGGTGCATATGTAAAAGCACCAATTGTTGGTAAATATGATTGGATATATGATTTAGATTTAACATCTCTATATCCTTCTATTATTATGAGTATCAATATATCACCTGAAACCAAGATTGGTAAGATTCAAGATTGGGATGTTCAGAAATATCTAAAAGGTGAAACTGATACATACTATATAGATGATGATTCAATTACAAAAGAAAATTTAAAAGAATATTTAGATAAATCTAAATTCTCAATAGCATCCAATGGAGTTCTATACAGAACAGATACAGTAGGATGTATACCTGGTATTCTTGACTTGTGGTTTGCAAAGCGAGTTGAGTATAAGGATGAGATGATAAAACAAGGAAATGCAGGAAACAAAGAAAAATATGCCTTCTATCACAAACGTCAGTTGGTTCAGAAGATTTTACTTAACTCTTTATATGGTGTTCTTGGTCTTCCTGCCTTTAGGTTCTATGATGTTGATAATGCTACCGCTGTTACCACGACAGGACAGACAGTTATTAAGTCAACTGCTGATATGGCTAACATCAAGTACAATAAGGAATTGGGTACTCCTGATTTGGATTCTAATATATACATTGATACTGATTCTGTTTTCTTCTCAGCAGTTCCTTTAATGGATAAACGATTTCCTAATTGGAAAGATGAAGAACAAGATACAATTGCCGGTTATGTAAATGATATTGCAGAAGAAATGCAAGATTACCTTAATGATTTTTATGATATTTTATCAAAAAAGATTTTTAATGTAGATGTTGATAAGCACAGATTAGAAATTAAGAAAGAGTATGTTGCAAAGGCAGGATTGTGGATTGCAAAGAAAAGATACGCACAATGGATTATATCAGATAATGGTGTACCATGTGATAGGTTGGATGTAAAAGGACTGGATGTTAAGAGAAGTTCATTCCCAAAAGCATTTCAAGAATGTATGGGTAAGGTTTTGATTGATATACTAAAAGGTGTAGGTGAAGAAGAACTTACTAAATATGTATTAGATTTCAAAAAGAATATGGAAAACCGACCTAACTCTGAAATTGCTAAGAATACGGCAGTAAAGAATCTTAAGAAATATATGCCGAAAGGAAAACGAGTACCATTCACTACAATGAAAGGAACTCCAGCTCACGTAAAAGCGGCAATTGCATACAATGACCTTATAACACATTTTAAAGTACCATTTAAATATGGACCGATGGTAAATGGAGATAAAGTAAAGTGGGTATATCTTAAAGATAATCCACTAGGATTGGATGGTTTGGCATTCACAGGTTATAATGACCCACCACAAATTGAAGAATTCATTGAAACGTATATTGACCGTAATAAAATCTTTGAAAGAGAGTTACGATTCAAGTTACAAGATTTCTATGATGCGATTGGTTGGGGAGAAATGATTAGTGAACAAAAGACAGCAGAAAAGTTCTTTACCTTTTAAACTGACAATTTGTCATGTTTAAGTAAAGTGGTATAATAAGTGAACTATAATATAAGAATTAAATAAAAATAGAAATAAAGTTATGGCAGTGAAACAATTAAAGTTTGATGTACAAGCAAGGGAATCCTTAAAGAATGGATTAGATATTCTTGCAGATGCAGTTAAAGTTACATTAGGACCAAAGGGTAGGAATGTTCTTTTACAAAAACAACATGGACAACCACATATTACAAAAGATGGTGTATCGGTTGCAAAAGAAATTGAGTTAGAAGATGTGTTTGAAAACATGGGAGCTCAATTAGTTAAAGAAGTTGCATCCAAGACCAACGATGAAGCTGGTGATGGTACAACTACGGCAACGGTTCTTGCTCAAGATATCGCAAGATTAGGATTCGAAGCAGTTGAAAGTGGTGCAAATCCAATGGAACTGAAAAAAGGAATTGAAAGAGCAGTTGGTATTGTAAGTGAAGAACTTGGTAAACAAGCAATTGTTGTAGGTTCTGATTATGATAAGATTAAACAAATTGCCACAATATCAGCAAACAACGATACTGTAATCGGTGAACTTATCGCAGATGCATTTCAAAAGGTTGGTACTGATGGTGTAATCACAGTTGAAGAATCTAAAGGTATTCAAACTTCTATGGAACTTGTAGAAGGTATGCAATTCGATAAAGGATTCTTATCAGCACACTTTGTAACTAATACAGAAAAAATGGTTGCTGAGTTAGAAGACCCATACATCTTATTATATGATGGTAGGTTATCTAACATGAATGATATTTTAACGTTGTTAGAAGGCATATCAGGTCAAAACAAGCCTCTTGTTATTATTGCAGATGATGTGGAAGGAGAACTACTTGGAACACTTGTAGTTAATAAGTTAAGAGGAACTCTTAAAGTATGTGCAGTTAAATCACCAGCATTTGGAGATAGAAAGAAGGAAATGATGAATGACATTTCAGTATTAACTGGAGCTCAATACATTTCATCTGAACTTGGTTTGAAAATTGAGGAAGCAACTTTAGATATGTTGGGAACTGCTGAAAAAGTTACAATTGGTAAAGATAATACAACTATTGTAAATGGAGCAGGAAACTCGGAAGATATTGCACTAAGAATTGAGGAAATCAAATCACAAATTGAAAACACCGATTCTGATTACGATAAAGAAAAACTACAAGAACGTTTAGCAAAACTAAGTGGTGGTGTTGCTGTACTTTATATAGGTGCAGGTTCTGAAGTAGAAATGAAAGAAAAGAAAGATAGAGTAGATGATGCACTTCACGCCACACGAGCTGGTATTGAAGAAGGTATTGTTGAAGGTGGTGGTATTGCATTATTAAAAATTCAAGAAACTCTTGGAGATGCACCATTAGATGAATCGGATTCATTCCAACAAGGATTTAACATAATCAGAACTTCATTAGCTTCTCCATTATCACAGATTCTTAAAAACTGTGGTGTAACTGAGGGAACTATTTTAGAATACATAAAACAAAACGGTGGTGGATATGATGCTAAGAACGAAAAGTTCGTAGATATGTTCGAAGCCGGAATCATTGACCCTAAGAAAGTAACAAGAACTGCAATTGAAAATGCAGCATCTGTTGCGGGTATGATTCTAACTACTGAATGTATGGTAGTTAACAAACCAGAAGAAAAACCACAATTTCCTACGATGCAAATACCAGGAATGTAAAATAAATCCAAAAAAGTTTGGTAGTCTCAAATAAATTTCGTATATTTGTACAAATAATAAATTATAATTAAGTAAATAAATAAGTAAACATGGAAAAACAACAATTAAATCGCTTCATATCGAAGTACAATCTTGCAGGTTTGGTAGAATCTGTAAAATGGGAATCAAAAGATGGATCTTTAACAACATCATTCATCTCTGATGATAAATCAGTATTGGGCTCAGTAACAATGAAAGACTTTGAAGGTGATAACGCAGACTTTGGTGTGTATGACACAACTAAACTTTCAAAAATGTTATCAGTTCTTGGTAATGATGTAGACTTTTCAATATTAGATATTGATGGTAAATCAGTATCTTTGAAATTCAAAGACAAATCAACATCTGTAAATTATATGTTAGCTGATTTATCAGTTATCCCTAATGTACCAGATTTGAAACAATTACCAGATTTCAATTCTGAAATTAAATTAGATTCAAACTTTATATCTACATTTATTAGAGCAAAAGGAGCTTTACAAGATGAGAACAACTTTACATTTACTTGTAAGGATAACAAAGGAAGTATTGTATTAGGTTATTCAAACATTAACACTAACAGAATTAACATCGATGTTGATTGTACGTGTGATGGTGATATAAAACCTATATCATTCTCAGCAACATATCTAAAAGAGATTTTAGTTGCAAACAAAGAAGCAACTGATGCAACCTTAAAGATATCATCTCAAGGATTGGCACACATTTCTTTTACAATCGATAACTACGAATCAAATTACTATTTGGTAGAAATTCAATCGTAATGACTAAGAAATATTTTTACGAACAAAGTAAATTTTCCGAGTATAAATCAAACACAACTTATCATCAGTTACTTGGATTGACTGATGATGAGTTCAATGATTGGGCAAGGTTAATCCGTAAGGAGATTGTCGATGCGTGGGATATTGATGGACAGCCTCCTGTTAAAGGAAAAGATGAAGCAGGAATTATTAGTCATCTTGGTAAACTAAAAAAAGATGAATGTAATTTCTTTATTAAAGATGATGATGATGATGAATCATTAGGAATATTAAAGAACTTTAATAAAAGTCAAAGTGTAGTAAATCAGTTTTTTCCTACGATGTTAAAAACTAGAATTTCTATTGGTGAATCTGCTGATGGTGGAACATCTATTTATGATTATTTTGCAGAAGATAGTTTAGAGGATGGTTTCATAAAAACAATGGCAAGAGCAGTTAAGAGAGATTCTATGTATGCATGGTGTCGTTCATTAACAACTGTTAAAGATGAAAATTCTTTTTGGAATGGACAAACACCATATAAGTTCGTAAAGGATGTATATGATGGTAAGATATTCACAGGTAAGTGGGAAAATCATGATATTGTACTTCACAGAACAACTGAAGCTTCTATTAGAAAATACGGACCTTTAAATGAAAATAAACAAACGTATGGAACAATCCTATTCTTAACTAGTAAACAAGTAAGAAGATTAGCTAAAGAAGGAGTTATAAATAAACGTCAGATGTCAAATATTGGTGATGTACCTGATTCAAAAACATTGAAGAATGGTAAGATAGTCAAGTATGTTTATAATGTTAGATGGTATAATATAAATGATGGTATCTTTCCTAGAATTGTACAAGCATTTAGATTAGGATTAGGACAACCTGCTGTAAACTTCCCTGCGTTAACTGCAAAGTGGATTTACGAAAACTATACTAATCATATTAAACAAGAAGAACCTCTTCATATTTATGATTCATCTAGTGGATGGGGTGGTAGAATTATGGGTGCAATGAGTAGTAGAAAGAAAACTCACTATGTTGGTACAGACCCTAATCCAGATAACTTCATTGATGATTTGGGTATTTCTAGATATGAATATATGGCAAAGTACTACAATGATAAGGTAGTTGATACTCATTCAGAAAAAATGAGTAACTTCTTTGCAGTAGAAAAGCAAGGTAATACATATGAGTTGTTCCAAGATGGTTCTGAGTTAATCTCGAATAATCCAAAGTTTCAGAAGTATAAAGGTAAATTAGATTTATCGTTTACATCACCTCCTTACTTTAATAGAGAACAATATTCTCAAGATGAGAATCAATCGTTCAAAGCATATTCTGAGTACGAAGATTGGAGAGATAACTTTTTAAGACCTACTCTTACAACAATCTATGAATATCTTAAGAATGATAGATACATCTTATGGAATATTGCAGATATTAAGATTGGTAAATCAATTTACTTTCCACTAGAACAAGATTCGATTGATATTCTTCAATCACTTGGTGGTGAATATAAAGGTAAACTTAAGATGACAATGGCAGCAATGATTGGTGCAAATGTAAACAAACGAGAATCAATAGAAACCGGTATGAAAAACTTAGTTCAAGTTGGAAGTACTTGGTACAAGTATGAACCTATTTTTGTATTCCATAAAAAATAAATGAATTATTATTACCAAAGAAATAAATTTGTAGATTTCAAATCAAATATTCTTTTCCATGAATTACTTGATACAAGTGAATCCGAATTCGAAGATTGGGCAAAAACTTTACGTAAAGAAGTTACTGAACAATGGGATGAATTCGGAAATCCACCTGTTATAGGAAAAAATCATGATAAGATTATTTCATCATTTGGTAAATTAAAATCCAATGGTTGTGATTTCCTTATTAAAGATGATGAGGATTCTGAATCATTGGGTATCATTAAAAACTTTAACAAAGATGCATCTGTTGTAAATCAGTTTTTTCCTACAATGTTGAAAACTAAAATATCAAGTGGAAAAACTGCTGAAGGTGGTTTATCTATTTATGATTATTTTGGTGATCCTACAATGGAAGAGCAGTTTATTAAGATAATGAGAAGGGCAGTACGAAGAGATTCGATGTATGTTTGGTCTCGTTCACTTGTTAACAAAAAAGATGAAAATCCTTTTTGGAATGGACAAAGTGGATATGAGTTTATCAAAGATGTTAAGGATGGAAAAGTATTTACAGGTAAATGGAAAAACTATGATATCTATTTAACGAAATCAAAAGATAGTACATTTGATAACTACGGAACATTCAATGATGATTATGTTGGATTTACAAACATATACCTTTCAGCAGATGAAGTAAATGAATTAGTAGATAATGGTTACTTAAATTCAAGGCAAGTTTCTAATATAAAGAAAATAGAAGAATCTTCTACATCTAAAGTTGGGAAGGTAACGAAATATTCTTATATGGTTCGTTGGTATGATAAAACTGAAGGATTATTTCCTAATATGTTAAGAGTAATACGTTTAAGTTGTGGACAAGCAGCAGTAAACTTTCCGGCATTAACTGCTAAATTGTTATATGAGAAATACACATCACATATTAAACAAGAAGAACCATTGGTAGTTTATGATTCATCGAGTGGTTGGGGTGGTAGGATACTTGGAGCAATGAGTTCTCGTAAGAAAATTCACTATGTTGGTACAGACCCTAATCCAGATAATTATTTACCTGAATTGGGTAAATCTCGTTACGAGTATGTAGCAGATTTTTATAATAAGAATTGTATTGATAATCATTCAGATAAATTACAAAGTTTTTTTGATGTTGAAACACAATCTAACACGTATGAACTATTTCAAGATGGTTCTGAATTAATACAAAACAATTCAGATTTTCAGAAGTATGAGGGAAAATTAGATTTCTCTTTTACATCACCACCATATTTCAATAGAGAACAATATTCACAGGATGAAACACAATCATTTAAAGCATATAAAGAGTATGAAGATTGGAGAGATAATTTTCTTAAACCTACTTTAACAACTATTTATGAGTATCTAAAGAACGATAGATATATTGTTTGGAACATTGCAGATATTAAAATTGGAGAAAGTACTTATTATCCATTAGAGCAAGATTCGATTGATATACTTAAAGAACTTGGATGTGAATATAAAGGTAAGTTGAAAATGTTGATGACACGAATGGTTGGGTTAGACCCTTCTAAGAGTGGAATTAAGAATGCAGTAAAATACGATGGTAAGTCTTACAAGTACGAACCTATGTTTGTATTTAAAAAAAATAATAAGTTATGACAAAAGCAGAAATAGTACAAGAGTTATTAGATAAAGGATATATTAATGCTGAAAAAGCAGTAGTATTGTTAACTAATGAAATACAACGAGGTATTACTTATATACCCAACCAACATCCAAATCCATATTGGACAACAAGTCCAGATTGGAGTACAGGTAATCCAATGACACCTGTTTTCACAACAACAAACACATTTGAAACTAATTTAAATAAAAAGAAAAAAGAAGATGAGTAAATTTATACCATTAGGAGATAGAGTTTTAGTAAGACCAGATTCAAAAATAGAAGAAAAGAAATCAAAAGGAGGACTAATCCTTACTGATTCAATTCAGAGAGGAACGAAAGTATATGGAGAAGTAGTATCAGTAGGAACTGGTATCTTTTCACAAAATGGAGAACGTATTCCAATCACAGTTCAAGTTGGTGATAAAGTATTATACACCAAACAAGAAGCAACTAACACAATTAAGATTGATGGTGAGGAACTTCTTATGTTCAATGAACATGAATTGTTGGGATACGAGAGATAGTGAGTAAGCTCATAAACCTCTTTGGTGGACCAGGTATTGGAAAAAGTTCAATAGCATCTGGAATCACCTATAAATTAAAAAAGAAACATATCAATTGTGATATGCCGTATGAGTTTCCTAAAGCACTTGCTTGGGATAACAATCAATCGGCAATTCAAGACCAATTGTATGTACTTGCAAACCAACATAGAGGGATTGTAAAGAGTTATGGTAAAGTTGATTACATTGTACTTGATTCTCCGATAATTCTATCTCTTGTGTATCGTAATATGTATGAGGGAACTTCGTATCCATCTACATTATATTCTTCGGACCACTTTGATAAGTTAGTTATAGATATCCATAATCAGTACGATTCAATTAACATTTTATTGGAACGCAGTAATCGTGGAATTCATAATAACGATGAACGATATCAAAACTTAGAAGAATCGATTAAATTAGATAATAAAATCGAAGAAACATTAATAAATAACAACATACCATATCATAAGATTAAGGTAGGAAACAATACAGTAAAAAAGATTGTGAAATTATTAGGATAATCCAAATAAATTTCGTATATTAGTATAACAAATAAAAATAGATAATTATGAATTTACAAGACGTATGTAAGAAGTTCCGAATCTCGGAGAATTTTCTTAACTCAAAAACAGATGGTTTAATGGTAGCCGCATCCTCATTGAATGATATCATCGGTGAAATGAACCGAAATGATAAAAGAGGTATTGATGAAAATAGTAAACAATCCATTATCACTAAATTGGAAAAATTAATTGATTTCCTTAAGGAAGTAAAAAACTCAGGTGTATAAATGGCATTTTTCGAAAATAAAGAAACGGAAGAAGTAAACAATTCGTTGTGGACTGAACATTACAGACCACGTGTATTGAAAGATTACGTTGGTAACGAACATCTTAAAGCAAAAGTTGCAGATTATTTAGAAAGTGGTGATGTACCTCATTTACTATTCTTTGGTAAAGCAGGAACAGGTAAAACAACACTTGCTAAACTTATTGTAAATTCAATAGATTGTGACCATATTATTATTAACGCATCTGATGAAAATAATGTAGATACGGTTCGTAATAAAGTAAAAGGATTTGCATCAACAATAGGATTCAGAAATTCAAAGATTGTTATATTAGATGAGTTTGATTATATGACTCCTAATGCACAGGCAATTCTTCGTAATTTAATGGAAACCTTTTCAAAACATTGTAGATTCATTCTAACTTGTAATTATGTTGAGAAAGTAATTGACCCAATACAATCAAGATGTCAAACCTTTCAAATTGTACCACCAACCAAAAAGGATGTTGCAGTACAGATATCACAAATACTTGGTAAAGAAAATATTAAGTTTGAATTAAAGGATTTAGTTCCTATCATAGATGCATCGTATCCAGATATTAGAAAAATTATTAATACTTGTCAACTAAATTCCTCAAAGGGAATTTTAAAGGTAGATGTTAGTAATATAATGAATTCCGATATTAAGATAAAGATTATTGATTTACTTAAAGGTAAAGATGATAAGAGAAACAAGTACATGAAGATTAGACAAGCAGTAGCTGATTCACGTATTCAAGACTTCTCTGAACTATATGGGTATCTTTATGAGAAGATTGATGAGTACGCTGGGGATAACACATCAAATGTAATATTAACTCTCTCAGAAGGACAGTATAAAGATAGTATGGTTATAGATAAAGAAATCACGTTTATGGCTACTATTATACAAATTGTAGGTATAATATGAATATAATAGTTATAGCTATTTTAGGGTTAATTACCTTAGTATCACTACTGGGTAACTTATATCTAATAGGATATGTGTTAAAAGAAACATATAACATAAAACGTCCGAGCAGAAAGAAGAGTAAAACAAAAAACAAATGATAACCAAATTAAAAAATATTTGGAAGTATCTAACTTGGTTAGAAGAGCAAAGAATGAAAGCTGCAGTAAAATGTGGCAGTGCAGGACCTTTACTATGATGATACAATTAAAAACAGATTCCCTAAATCATTATGTTCAAACTCTACCAAGATTAATGGTTATGTTTGGAACTGATTGGTGTGGTAATTGTGATATTCTTAAACCAGAGTTTCTTAAAATTTCACAACAAAAAGAAAATAGAGAAATTCCATTCATATATGTTAATCCAGATGATTTTCCTATGAGTAGAGAAATGGTTGATTTAACAAACATACCAATGGTGGTTGCTTTCAAAGAAGGAAAGGCAATTGCAAATGAGTATGGGAATAAAAAAGAAATAGTTTCAAAAGTTTTATCGATTTTATTAGGATAATTCATTTATTTTTCGTATATTTACATAGTAAATAAAACATAAAAGATATGATAGAACCTAAAACAGTAAGACCGTGGAGTAACGAAATGTATGATTACAATGATTATGTAGCAGATTTCATGAAGATGGAAATTGAAACACAAATCAATAATAACAAAGATGATTGGGATAGACTCAATCAACTTATAGATTTATGTGGTGAAGTTAAATATGGTGATGGATACACTATTGAAGATTTACATGAAGGTTGTTTAAAAGCAGTCCAAAACGTACAGAACTACTGGTTAAATGATGAGTGGAGTTACTTTGTAAGTAAGGGATTAGTTAATGATGTTGATTTAAAATTCGTTGGTTATGGAAAATAGTTGGAAGTATAGAGAAATGGGCTCTCGTAATAAAAAGACTGGAAAGTTATCTTATTATGAAGTAACCGTAACAGATTACAAGATATCCGATTGTGAATGCCCAGCAAGGTCATTCCGTTCATATTCACCTTGTAAACATATGAAAAGATTACATGAAAAACTAACACATCTATCAATATGATATACGACCACGAAAACCCATTATCCGAAAAAGAGTTAGAATTGTTAGGAGAAGAAGATTTTGATAAATTCTTAGATTACATAGACCAAAAAGCAGAACATCTTAAACAATTCACAAAACCACTAAGTTCATATCACACAAAACGTTATGCTTCTTTAACTTCAGCACAACAAGGTAAAACAATCACAGATGAAGAACTTAAGAAAGCTAATGATATTGGGAGGAAGAATGAACTAGAAGCAGAAGATAAGGTTAATAACAAACTGTGGAAAGAAAAAGAAGTAGAGATGTTAAAGAAAACAGTAAAGAATGTAAAAACAGACCGTTCACAATGGTTCGATTAAAAATAAACAAATAAATTATGGCACAAATATTAGGAGGAGCAAATTCTCAACCAAACCAACCAAAGATAGATTTTTCAAAGGCAACAGAAATGTACTGTCAAGAATGTAAAGGAACAGTATTCATACCAGCTAATAAATTCTTAAAGGTATCTAAAATAGTAACAGGTACACCAAATGATGCAATCATACCAGTAGAATTATATCTATGTGGAAATTGTGGTGAAATAGTTGAAGAATTACTTCCAAACGAATTGAAAAATAAAAACTAACACAATATAATGGCAGCAAAGAGAACACTATTCGACCATATAACAAATATAACATCAGTACAAAATCCTAAATATTGGGATACTCTTGATGATGATTCAAAAAAAACATGGAGTAATTACATGATACATAGATTTCTTTCTATGAATCCTGAATGGATAGAAATTTTATCTGAAATACAACCATATACCCAAACATTAGAACCAAGGTCGTTATATCTTCTTTTAATTGGATTGTTACCAAAGGGTAGATATTATATGAAATATATAAAAGGTAAGAAAGCTGATAAATACGAAAGTTTCTTAGTTGAACTAATCAGACAAGACTTTCAATGTTCATCAAGACAAGCAGAAGAATATTGTGAAATATTATACGCAACAACGGAAGGTAGAGAAAACATAAAATATATTTGTCAAAAGTATGGTATTGATAAAAAACAAATAACAAAACTTAAATTAAAAGTATGATAAAAGAGGATACTTTTTGCATATTACCATATGTGCACCTCTACACCGAACCTAAAGGTGAAATGAAACCTTGTTGTATAGCAGGTGGATTTGATGAACCCATTAATCTCAATACAATGACGATTAAGGATGCATTTAATTCACCACAAATGAAACAACTCCGTAAAGATATGGAGGAAGGTAAGAGAAACAAGGTATGTGATGTTTGTTATAAAAGAGAAGATGCAACGGGTCACAGTCCACGAATAGATGTATTTAATACAAACCCTTCTTGGAAAAAACCTGAGCTAACTGAGGATTACTCCGTACCAACCGATTTCCAACATATTGATATTAGATTCTCAAATTTATGTAACTTTAAATGTAGAATGTGTAATCATGATTTTTCATCCAATTGGTATGAAGATATGAAAAAGATTCGGCCTCAGAATGTAAGAGAAACGAAAGTTTTAAAGGCAACACCTACAATCGTAGAAGATTTGATACCACATTTATCCAAGGTTAAAAGTTTTTATTTTGCAGGAGGTGAGCCCTTGATTATGCCAGAACATTACAAAGTTTTGAAATATCTACATACTAACTTTCCTAAAAGAAAATTTTACACACATGAATCACCCGACCCATATATGGAAAAGGTTGATATCTCTATTCATTATAATACTAACTTATCTATATTACGATTTGAAAAAACAAATCTAATACCTATTTGGAAAGATTTTAAACAAATATTCTTATCTATATCGTGTGATGGTGTTGGTATCGTTGGAGAATATCAAAGAACAGGATTCGATACAGTAGTATTTGAAGAAAATTTAAAAGAAATTAAAAAACATTTTAGACCAACTAATATACAGGCTAGTGAAGGACATGGTCTTAAATATAATTTTCAATATACAACTACTATAATGAATGTATATCATATATTTGATTTTATTGATTATATGATGGATAATGAACATATAACAGAATCATCTCAGATAGATTTTTATTATGCATGGTCACCATTAGAAGTAGCTCTATCTAATTTACCCCAACCAGAAAAACTAAAAATTGAAAATTTCATTAGTAAACATAAGGAAAGATATCATTTAAAAACTCAAAGTGAATTAAATTCAATGATTGATTTTATGAATTCATATACAACACAGAATGATGAGTGGACAAATGATAATACAAAACACTACATTAGACAAATAGAAAGTGTTCATGGTGGAAAATTTGAAGAAATTTCTCCAATAAAGCTTTGATATATCAAATAAATTTCGTATCTTTACATAGTAAACGATAAAACAGTTATAATATGGCAAGAGTAAGTTATTCACAGTACGGTATGTATTCAAGTTGTCAACAACAATATAAGTTAAATTATATTGATAAGTTGGGAATATCAAACGCTAACATTCATTTGATCTTCGGGAGTTCGATGCACGAAGTGGTACAACATTTCTTAGATGTAATGTACAATGTATCTAAAAAACAAGCACTCCAACTACCTCTTGAATCAATGTTAAAGGATAAGTTGGTAGAACACTTCATGAAGTACAAAGAGAAGATGGGCGAAGATGACCCATGTACCCAAGCTGAACTTGGTGAGTTCTTTGAAGATGGAAAGCAAATATTAAAATACTTTACTTCTAAATTAGATAAACTTTATACTAAAAGTGGGTTCGAACTAATCGCAATAGAACAGAGATTAAACGCTGAGATTAAACCTGGTGTTAACTTCATTGGTTTTATTGATGTTTTATTAAAAGATAAAGTTAAAGATGAATACATTATCATTGATTTAAAAACTGCTACACGAGGTTGGAGTTCATATCAAAAGAATGATAAGGTTAAAACATCACAGATGTTACTATATAAGAAGTTCTATTCTGAAAAGTATAACATACCCCTAAATAAGATTAAAGTAGAATATCAGATACTTAAACGAAAGATTGCAGAAGGATTGGATTATCCAATACCACGTATATCTAAATTTGTACCTGCAAATGGTACTCCATCTATGAACATGGCATGGAAGAACTTTATGTTCTTTGTTGATTCCGTTTTCGGTAAAGATGGTGAGGTAATTCAAACTGAGTTCCCTACTAATAAAGGTAAACCCTGTGATTGGTGTGAGTTCAAACAAAGAGGATTATGTTCTGCTTGGACTTAATCAAAATAATTTCATAATAATTTGTTGTTTTATTTATTTGTATATATTTATATATAACAAATAATTAACAAGGATAGAGAAGTTATGGCAAACACAAAATTAACAACAGTAAAGATCATAAAAGATGTTTACTCAAAATTTAAGAAGATATCATTTGATTCAAACATCACCCTACAAAAATTAGTAAATCGTTCCTTAGATAAGTACATCGAAGATGAAACTTTTCAGAATGAAATAAATACGTATGGTGGTTTACAATCAAGTGGTTCTCAATTTTAAGAGAAAAAGAAGAATATGAGTGCAAGTAACAATAGTGGACCACAATTAAATTCACTTAGGGATAATTTCAATGATTTAGTTTCTAAAAAAAGAATGGTGGGTAGTACAAAAAGAGTAATTTGGCAATCTAAGAGAAGATTTTCAAACATTTAAAAAATTATTAATAAAGGTTATATGGCAGATAAGAAAAAAATTCTATTGTTATCGGATGACTTAAGAATGTCATCAGGTATAGCAACGGTTTCCAAAGAATTAGTTACAGGTACGATTGATAAATATCATTGGGTTCAATTAGCAGCAGCTGTCAATCATCCAGAAAAGGGCAAAGAAATTGACTTGGGTGAGGATATGAGAAAAATAACAGGAGTAGAAGATGCTTCTCTTAAAATCATTCCTTGGACTGGTTATGGGGATGCAAATATTCTTCGTGAATTAATCATGAGACATCAACCTGATGCAATCATGCACTTTACAGACCCACGATATTGGAGATGGTTATATGAAATGGAAGCGGAATTAAGACAAAACCTTCCAATTCTATTTTATCATATTTGGGATGATTTACCAGATCCTCACTACAATAGAAATTATTACGAATCAGTTGATTGGTTGGGATGTATCTCAAGACAAACGTATGGTATCGTTAATAGAGTTGGTAAACTAAATTCAGAAACAATCAAACCTCTTGAAGATTGGCAAGTATCTTATGTACCACATGGTATTAATACAGAAACTTATAAAGCAGTGGAAGTACCTGAGGATTTCAGAAAACAAGTAACGGGTGGTAAAGATTATAAGTTTATCCTTTTTTGGATGAATCGAAATATTAAACGTAAACAACCATCAGATGTTATTTGGGCATTCAAAAAATTCGTAGATAAATTACCAAAAGAGGACCAAGATAAAGTATGTTTAATAATGCATACTACACCTAAAGACCCAAATGGTACTGACTTATTTGCAGTAGCTGATAGAATTGCACCTGGATGTGATATCAAATTCTCAACTGAAAGAGTTAATCAAGAACAATTGAATTGGATTTATAACATTGTAGATTGTACAATCAATATTGCTGGTAATGAGGGATTTGGATTAACAACTGCAGAATCAATTATGGCTGGAACACCTGCTATCATAAATGTTACAGGTGGATTACAAGACCAATGTGGATTCAAACATAAGAGTACTAAGAAGTATGTAACTTCTGAAGAGTACAAAGAAATCGGTTCACTTCATAATTACAGAGAATGGGAAGATAAGTTAACTCATGGTGAATGGGTAAAACCAGTATGGCCTAGAGTTCAAACTATGGTTGGTTCTATTCCAACTCCATATATCATTGATGATAAGGTAGATGTTGAAGAAGTTGCAGATGCAATTAAATTTTGGTATGATAAAACACCAGAACAACGAACTAAGGCTGGTTTAAAAGGTAGAAAAGAATTTATAGGAGAAATGGGATTAAGTAACACCAATATGTGTAAAACATTAGTAGATGGTATTGAAACCACATTTAAAAATTGGAAACCTAAGAAAAAATCTAACGTATATAAACTTAGATAATGGCTAAACCGGTATTTGTAGTTAGATTTCCTGGTTATTGGACTCAATCACAAGTTGATAATTCACGAAGTGCAATATTTCAGATGAAGGATTTAAATGAAGATTATCATCTAATTGTATTACAGGATAATGAAATACATTCAAGTACTAAATTTGAATGTTACAATTCACCACATGAGCCAGAAAAATTAGAAGAGATAACAAAGTTAACAGAAGTATCTATCCAACGATGCTTAAGACAAGAAGAAGAAAAAATAAATAAAAAACATGAGTAAACCAATATTAGTATTTCAAGCACCAATAGCAACGAGAAGTGGTTATGGTGACCATAGTAGAGATATATTAAAATCATTATTTGAATTGGATAAGTTTGATGTTAAAGTTGTTCCAACAAGATGGGGATCTACTCCACAAGACCAAATAGACCCTCAAACCGAATTTGGACAAAGGATATTACAAAATATTGTAACCAATCTACCATCTCCACCTGATGTTTTCATACAAGTATCGGTTGCAAATGAGTTCAAAAAAGTAGGTAAGTATAATATAGGAATTACGGCAGGTGTTGAAACAACAATAGCACCACAAGAATTTATACAAGCATCTAATCAAATGGATTTAATTATTACTCCATCTGAATTTACAAAAGAGGTGTTGGTTAAAACATCATACACTCAGGTTGATAAACAAACAAACCAAGAAGTAGGAAAAATACAATTAAATAAACCAGTTGAAGTTTTATTCGAAGGTGTTGATTTAAACGTATATAATTCTAAATCAGAATTCTCTATTTTAGAAAAAGTTGATACTGATTTTAATTTCTTATTTGTAGGACATTGGTTAGGTGGAGAACTAGGACATGATAGAAAAGATGTAGGGATGATGATTAAAACGTTCTGTACAGTTTTCAAATCATTACCAAAGGATAAACAACCTGGTCTTATTTTAAAAACATCTCATGCTGGATTTTCGGTAGGAGAAAGAGAAGATTTGGCTACAAGAATATTAGAATTAACAAAAGAATTTGGAGATAAGTGCCCATCCGTACATTTGGTATGGGGAGATTTATCAGAAAGTGAATTAAACTCACTTTACAACGATGATAAAGTTAAAGCTATGTTGATGTTCACTAAGGGTGAAGGTTATGGTAGACCACTTGCAGAATTTGCTACAACAGGTAAACCAATAGTAGTTTCTAATTGGAGTGGATATAAAGATTTCCTACCAGAAGAAAATACAGTTTACTTAGATGGTGAAATCAAAGAGGTACATACATCAGCACAAAACAAGTTTCTATTAAAAGAAGCTAAATGGTTCTATGTAGATTATTCAAAAGCAGCAGCTAAGATATATGATGTATATAATAACTACACAACTTACTTAAAGAAATCTGAAGGATTAAAAACCAATATTCAGAATAACTTTAGTTTATCTAAAATGTCAATTAAATTGGGTGAAATACTTGACAAATATGTTAAGATTGCAAAGCATATTGAATTAAAATTACCAACTATTAAAAAACTATAATGGCATTCACAAATCAATATAAACAATTTCTAAGACCTGAAAAACGAGTATCTAAGGGATTGATAAAACCAAGAAACATTTATAGGATAACAACTTATAAAGGTGGTGATCCTGCAACTAAGAGTGGAGATGATGCAAGATATGTATTTGTTATCGGTAAAATAGGTGATAAGATACATTGTTTAAAATTGAATTCAATCAAACCAGCTGATTTTACAAATTTCATTTCTAAGTTACGAGATAGGAGAATACCATTGGCAAAGGATACAATGTTACATTTATTTTTAACAAAGTTCTCAGCTACTGGAAATGATTTATTCTTAACAAAAGTAAAAACTAATACTAAAGTATATAATCCGAAATTGAAAAATTATAGAACTTACTTTATTAGTAAAATTCAAAATGTATTTGAAATTAGATTTGAACAACAGGTATTAGAAGGTTTATTTGGTGAAAAAATATCAATAGCAGAACAGAGAGAACTATTAAATGATGAAATAAACGATACGAATGAAAACGATTAGTTACGCAATTACCGTTTGTAATGAATTAGAAGAAATAACTAAGTTATTAAATTTCTTACAACTACATATAAGAAAAGAAGATGAAATTGTTATTCAATATGATGAATCATCGGTTACTTCTGAGGTAATGGAATATTTGAATTTAATGAATTCAATGCATAAGAATCATATAGTAGTTGGATTTCCACTTAACAAAGATTTTGCATCATTTAAAAATAATCTAAAATCACATTGTACTAAGGATTATATTTTCCAAGTAGATGCTGATGAAATTCCACATGAATATTTGGTAGAATATATTGGTGAGGTGTTAGAAACTAATCCTGTTGATATTGTATTTGTACCAAGAGTAAATACAGTAGAAGGATTGGAGCAATCACATATTGATAAATGGAAGTGGAATGTAAATGATAAAGGATGGGTAAACTTTCCTGATTACCAAACACGAATTTATAAGAATACAGAAGATGTAACGTGGATGAATAAGGTACATGAACGAATTACAGGTTATGATACCTTCTCAAACTTTCCAGCAGAAGAACAATGGAGTTTGTATCATCCTAAGAAAATAGATAGACAAGAGAAACAAAACGAATTTTACGAAACGATATGAAATTAAAAGATTATTATAAGATGTATTTAACACTACATAAAAATAAGAATTGTATTAGATTGCACTTCTTAGGACAGTGGATAACATTAATAAGTACATTCTTAATATTCTATCATTGGTTGTGGTATCTAATACCAATCATACCATTTATCATATATCCATTTGCATGGAGTGGGCATTATTTATTCGAAAAGAATGAACCAGCTGCATTTAAAGATCCAGTCAAAGCAAAACTATCGGATTGGATGATGTTTTTGGATATACTACGAGGAAAAATAAATATATTTTAAATATGAAAATATTAGTAACAGGTGGTGCCGGATTTATCGGTACTAACTTAATAAAGAGATTATTATCAGAAGGACATGAAGTTCATTCAATGGATAATTATGATAGTGGATTGGAGAGTAATCATCAACCTAATTGTAATTATATAACTGCTGATATTGAAACAATAGAATATTTTGAAGGAAATGGATTTGAGTTAGTGTACCATTTGGCTGCATTAAGTAGAATTCAACCATCTTTTGAAAACCCAACAGAAACTTTTAGAGTAAATGTAAGAGGTTCGGAGGCAGTTGCTAATTGGGCTAAACATAACAATGTTAAAGTTGTATATGCTGGTTCATCTTCCAAATGGCATGACCCAACCATATCACCATATGCTATGTACAAATATCTAGGTGAAGAAGTTTTCAAATTATATAGAAAAACCTTTGATGTAAATGTTGAAATATGTAGATTTTACAATGTATATGGACCTAATGAAATCGTAGATGGAGATTGGGCAGCCGTAATTGGTATTTGGAGAAATCAAGTTGATAAAAATATACCAATAACAATTGTAGGTGATGGAGAACAACGAAGAGATTTTACTCATGTAGTTGATATCGTAGATGCATTATACAAAATAGGTATATCAGATAAAAAACACGAAGATGCATGGGAATTGGGTACAGGTATTAACTATTCAGTTAATGAAGTATATAGAATGTTCCAAGAAAAGTTTGGAAGTGAGTGTACCTACATACCAGACCAGAAAGGTAACTACCGAGTTACACTTAGAGAAAATAACGATACGGTGGAAAGATTAGAATGGAAACCAGAAGATAGATTGAGTGATTATATAAAAAGTTTATAATGATAGGAATCATAGGGCAAGGTTTTGTTGGTAACGCAGTTTACCAAAAGTTTAAAAATTACTATGATGTACTTACTTATGATTTGGATGAATCAAAATGCAACTCAGAACCATTCAGAATATCCAAAGAATGTGAAACTATATTCATTTGCTTACCAACTCCAATGGATGAGGGTGGTAGATGTAATGTATCTATTGTAGAATTAGAGTTAGTAGGACTAAACTCA
>Ga0209091_10001246_pt1 | contig 22624 bp, 22 predicted proteins | sample ArcticOcean_MG_C_6_FD_187438 | JGI IMG/M metagenome (GOLD analysis project Ga0209091, IMG submission 187438) | Marine microbial communities from western Arctic Ocean - ArcticOcean_MG_CB8_128 (SPAdes) (version 2) | ecosystem: Environmental > Aquatic > Marine > Oceanic | place: Arctic Ocean...
TATTAATTGTTATTTTTTTTTTTACTATTGGGGGTAGGGGGGGAGGAAGTTTATGAGTAATAGGATACGGGTAGCGCTGCAATTTTGGTGCTCCCAAAGAAAAAGAATTAGACGGGAATTCAAAATCAGAGGAATATATTGTTTTACTACGTGGACGATAGTTGTTGTTTAATCGCGACAATACTGTATTGGTTTCAGAGCTTACATTTTTGATGTCGTGTAATAAATTATATTTATCAGTAACATGTTTCAGAAAATCTTCCAAATTATCTGATTTTGTATTTTTTGTTGCAAGCAAAGTTATCGCATTATTAGATGCATCAAGAGTTTTTGTAAAATTAGAATATGAAGAATTTATTTTTTGTTTATTATCTAATCTATTTTTCCTAATTTCTTCCATTATTGAATTAAATGTCATATTAAAATAATGTTTATTATCATTTAAATCTCTTTGATTATTATGTAAATTATTTATTGAAGGTAATAAAGGAAACCTTGTGTTTATACCATTGTTACAACCATGTAGGGACCATAAAAACGGGTTTATAGTGTCATTGTTGCTCGGATCCTTTGGAGGATTGGGGTTTTTATTTTTTGGCCCTATCGGGTCTTTGTTATTATGGTGATTATTGCTGTTACTCATATATAATAGTAAAATATTATTTTGATATAACCGATTTCCATTTAAAGATAAATTGAAATATAAAATAATCAACTTATGATGCATAATCAGACAATGCCCACTACAAAGGAAAAAGAATTAAAATCGGAATTACCATGGAAAATTATTGAATCGTATTTCAAGGGACAACATCTGAAAAGATGTATTCGTCACCAGCTCGAATCGTACAACGATTTTGTTATTAATCAAATACAAAAGACGATTGATATGTTTAATCCGGTGACAATACATTCGGAACATGACAAAGATCCTGTTACAAATAAATATAGATTAGAGCTTATTATTTCATTCAATAATTTTCACATTTACCGCCCACAAATTCATGAAAACAACGGGGCAACAAAGACGATGTTTCCACAAGAAGCCCGTCTAAGAAATTTTACATATGCTTCTGCTATGACAGTGGATTTGGATATTAAAATTGTACATCGTTGTGGGGAGAATCTTTCACAGTGTGAAACGCATTATAAAAAACTTCAAAAAATTCATATTGGTAAAATGCCCATCATGGTAAATTCCGCCATTTGCGTATTAACACAAAACTCGCATCTTAATGCCAATATTACTGGAGAATGTAGGTTTGATGCTGGAGGTTATTTTATAATTAATGGATCGGAAAAAACTTGTATTGCACAAGAACGTGCTGCGGAAAACCGTGTACAATGTTTTAATATTAAAAAAAATAATAATAAATGGTCTTGGTTGGCTGAAATTAAGTCAATCCCCGACTTCAAATGTATTTCACCGAAGCAGATTAATATTATGATCTGTTCAAGAAATAATGGATTTGGACACCCAATACATGTACAGATTCCAAGAATAAAACAACCCATTCCAATATTTATTCTATTTAGATCACTTGGTATCATTCAAGATATGGAAATTTGCTCTATTATTCTCTTGGACATTGATTCTAAAAAGATTGAGAGAATGCTATTCTCTTTGAAGGCGTCAATTATGGAAGCCAATGAATATTTAACTCAAGAAGATGCTTTGAATTATATTGTTTCGCATGCTATGTATACTCCTATTAATATGGATAAAGAACAAGGAGAATTTAAGAAAAAGGAGTTTACAAAAAACGTATTGAATAACGACCTTTATCCGCATTGTAAGACAGAAAAACAGAAAATCTATTTCCTAGGATACATGGCGAATAAACTACTCCAAACAAGTTTTGGATGGCGAAATACTGATGATCGGGATGCATATTTTAATAAGAGGATTGATTTAACCGGCGTTCTTTTGAACAATTTGTTCAGGAATTACTTTAATAAACTTGTCAAAGATATGACAAAGCAAATTGTTAGAGAGATCAATAGTGGTTCATGGCGCTCCACCGAGAACTTTATGAATATCGTTAATAGGACAAATATTTATAAAATTGTGAAATCAACCACTATTGAGAATGGTATAAAACGTGCTTTGGCGACCGGTGATTTTGGAGTCAAGCATTCAAACTCCAATAAAGTTGGTGTTGCGCAAGTTTTGAATCGCCTTACATATGTATCCAGTTTAAGTCATCTGCGAAGGGTAAATACACCCATTGATAAAAGTGGTAAATTAATTCCACCTAGAAAGTTGCATGCAACCGGTTGGGGGTTTATGTGTCCAGCAGAAACGCCAGAAGGCGCACCCGTCGGCGTTGTAAAAAACCTATCCTATCTTGCTCACATAACTATTCGTTCAAATAGTCAACCAATCTATGATATTGTCTTGCCGCAAATCAAACATATTGATGAATGTGAACCAAAGGAATTATATGATAAAATCAAGATAATGATAAATGGCGCTTGGATAGGAATATCTGAAAAACCATACGAATTATATAAATTCTTGAAAGTTAAGAAAAGCGAGGGAATTCTTAATATTTATACTAGTATTATATTTGATTGTCGGGCCAAAGAACTTCGTATATGTAATGATGCAGGGCGTCCCACGCGACCGCTACTTAAGGTTAGAAACAATGAATTGCTTTTAACACCCGATATTCAAAAAAAAATAATGGATGACAAACTTAAATGGGACGATATGTCATTGAATCATGTTATCCCAGATGCAATTATAGAGTATATTGATCCCGAAGAGCAAAATTATAGCATGATTGCAATGCAGCAGAATAAATTATGGGGCAAAAAAAAATTCAACTATACGCATTGTGAAATTCATCCCAGTACAATATTTGGTATCCTGGCTAGTTGTATTCCGTATCCCGAACATAATCAAAGTCCCAGAAATACATATCAATGTGCTATGGGTAAACAGGCAATGGGGATGTATGTTACTAACTTTGATAATAGAATGGACAAAACAGCATATATTCTCCAATCTCCAATGAGACCTCTAGTAGATACTAGATTAATGAATTTTATCAAGCTTAATCGTATCCCTTCTGGTAGCATGGTATGTGTAGCAATTATGACATATTCGGGTTATAATCAAGAAGATAGTGTTATTTTCAACCAGGGTGCTATTGACCGAGGATTATTCTCAGCTACCATTTATCATTCAGATAAAGACGAAGATAAGAAAATTCATGGTGATGAAGAGATACGATGCAAACCAGATGTTTCCAAGACAAAAGGTATGAAATTTGGAAACTATGGCAAACTCAATAACAAAGGGGTCATTCCGCAAAATACATTGGTGGAAAATAAAGATATTATTTTAGGGAAAGTTATCCCGATTAAAGAAAATAGGAATGATCATACCAAGGTAATTAAGTATGTGGACCATAGTAAAATTTATAGAACCAAAGAAGAGTGTTATATTGATAAAAACTATATTCATCGAAATGGCGATGGATATACATTTGCAAAGGTGCGTATAAGAACACACAGAAAGCCTGTAATAGGAGATAAATTTAGTTCCAGGCATGGACAAAAAGGAACCATTGGTATTATTCTACCTGAGAAAGATATGCCATTTAATGAATTTGGGGTTAAGCCAGATATTATTATTAATCCCCACGCCATTCCTTCTAGAATGACAATCGGTCAATTAAAAGAGACACAACTAGGTATTGTACTTTTAGAGATGGGTTTGTTTGGAGATGGTACCAGTTTTAACGATCTACCTGTATCTAAAATTCGCGAACTATTGTGCAAATGTGGATATGAAAGTCATGGAAATCAAGTTCTAATGAATGGTTTTACCGGAGAACAAATTGAAACTTCTATATTCATGGGTCCTGCATTTTACCAAAGATTAAAACATATGGTAAACGATAAAATGCATGCCCGAGGATCCGGGCCTATGGTGGTGCTTACCCGCCAACCTGCTGAGGGTAGGGCGCGGGAAGGTGGTCTGAGATATGGAGAGATGGAAAGAGATTGTATGGTTTCGCATGGTTGTAGTAGGTTTACAAAGGGACGGTTATATGATTCTTCTGATAAATTCGTAGTATTTAGTTGTAGACAATGTGGAATGTTTGTTATATTCAACAATGAAAGGAATATCCATCACTGCAAAACATGTGGCAATAGGACTTCATTTGCAAGACTTAATGTACCCTATGCATTCAAGTTGCTTTGTCATGAGCTAATTACAATGAATATTGCTCCGAGACTAATCGCTGAATAATTGTAATAAAGATCTAGAAAAAATCTATTAGTTATACTAGATGGAAAAAATCTTTAATTTATTAGACATTAATACTGAAAAAAGTAAATTTTCTTTCAAAAATAAATTTCCTTTTAGAAAAAGAGAGGATGAATCAAATAAGATTATGATAAAATATCCAGATAGAATCCCAATAATATGCCAAAGATCTGGTAAAAATGTTCCAGATTTGGATAAAAAAAAATATCTAGTTCCCGATGATTTAACATTGGGACAATTTTTATACGTTATTAGAAAAAGAATGAAGTTGCGCCCTGAAATGAGTATTTATTTATTTGTTGGAGAAGATTTTTGCATTCCAAATAATACCACATTAATGACGAATGTTTATCACGAGCATTCCGATGCCGATGGATTTTTATATATTAGCTATAGCGGCGAGAATACTTTTGGATAAATATTAATATTTAGTAAATATATATGTCATGTGGTTTAGGATTGTCGTTTTTTCCAAAACAATATAAATCCCCTACGGGGTTAGAGAGGGCGGGGTGTCCTATAAGGCTCAAAGAACTTAATAACGCCAGTAAGGTAAGTCCTACCAAATTAAAAGGAGCACAGGTATCTAGAGAAAATTACATTAGACGTCGCGTTGCTACAATTAAACAAGTCAAGAGTTGTCTTCCGAAAGATATGCAATTGAAAAATAATACTTGCAACAATCATTATGCATATGGTCCAGTATTCGGTACTGCCAAGGGACCCAAATACGGTGGAAAAGGTTGCATTAATGTATATTATGCAAATGGTGGTTCGGGTTCCGATGTTACAAAATGGAAACGGTTGTACGGTGGTCCCAGAGTTTTGTTTTCAACCAGCAATTGCGCTTATGGGTGCTGTGGCAAAGTTGGCAAAAATGGTCTCACAAAAGGATGCATATCTTTAAAGGTAAAGAAAAATAACACGTTCGTCACCACGTTCGTCACAACCGTCGTTGGCGGAATAAAAGTAGGTGATATGATATGGGATGGTACTAATTTAAATAATACACCACCGATTGATCCTTATGATGCCGTAGTCCACAGGGTAGATGCTGGTCAAACTCACTACTACATCAAATGTAAAAATAAAAATAGTTATATGTCTAAGATTATCGGCGGCGTGACAACAGCGCCTGTAAATACTCCTCTTGATGTGTATCGTAAGGGTCCACTTAACAATTGGAAACTTGTTGGAAAAATTAATAAATATCAGGTAGAGGCTGTAATACCTTATTAATAATATATAATTTATTATATATAATGAATAAGTTTGTAGCGGAGTTTTTAGGAACTATGTTTTTCTTGTATGTTATTTTAGCAACAGGATCAGCTTTACCCATAGGTCTTGCTTTAGCGGTTGCAATCATGACTGTGGGCAAATATTCCGGAGGCAATTTTAACCCTGCTGTTTCTGTAATGATGGTTGCCGCGGGTAAACTACCATCGGATGATTTAATGCCTTATATTTTAGCACAAATTGCGGGAGGTCTTGTTGCTTTGGAACTATATAAACGCGTAAAAGTTTAATATAATTAGAATTTCTTTCTAATCTAATTATATATAATGCCCAGACATACAAAAAAACGAAGAGGAGGTCGCAAAAGAATGCGCGGAGGTACAAAACGACGCTATGAGCTACACAAAGCCGGTGAAGAACTCCGCGAATTAATGTGTTTTACACCACCTCTTACCGCAAAACAGGAGACAGAACTATTGGAAACATTGAGATCAATTAGCGCAGAGACAAGCCCTTCATTGAGTAGTTCAAAATCTATTACACCTACGACAGTAAAAACCTCGCCAAAGACTGTATCTGACATATTAGACACAGTATCCCCTATCCAAAACAATATTAATTCTGGTGTCACTAATTTTACAGATGCTGGCAAGGCGTCTGTTAGTGCGGTACAAAATGCTGCGAGCGAAACATACAAAAATGTTAAAAATAAAGTCACAACAGGTATTAAACAGTTACAAGATAGAGTAATGGGGACCGTGGTAGGTGTTGCAAAAAAAGTACAAGACATGGCAACGCCATCTAAGGAGGCTATGCAAAAAAGTGAAAAGGGGCTCGAAGGGGCTATAGGAAAATTTACAAGCGCTGCTCAAAATGCAGATATTATGGCAATGAAGACAACCAGTGAAAAAGCAGACAGTATTATGAGGGAAGCGGTTAATAATGCCAAAGAAACAGAACAGAAGATGGGTTCTACTTCACCAACGACAAATTCGGCTCTTTCGGGAATTTCGGGCGGAAGTAGAAAGCGTAGACGAAGGAGAAAACATAGAACGAGGCGCAAAAAAAGCAAACGTAAGAAAACTCGTCACCGACGTAAAAAGAAAAAGAAAAGGAAAAAAACACGCAGATATTAAATACAATCAAAAATATTATTAATATATTTGATTGTTTAAATAAATGATATTATTAAACCGAAATTATATAGTATTCGGTGTAACTTCATCATCATCCATCAAATCATAAGAATGGTATAGATTCCATCCCTTCCAACCCGATCTCTCAGGCTTTCCCAATGCCTTTTCAAGAAATTCATACAGCTCTTTTCCGCTAGGTACCTTTCCACCATATAGCTCTGAATACCATTCTTGGAATTCATGCAATACATCCGTTTTTCTGATTCTACCGCTCTCCAACTTCACAATTCTTTCCTTCATGAATCCGGTAAAGTAGTCCTGTTGCGCCTTGTAATTTTGACTAGAAGCCATCACTTCGGGGCAATCTGCTACAAGACCATTTGTTTCGAATAACTTTTCTATCAACATGGAAGTGAAAATCGGAACCCATTCTTTAAATTTGCTATCAATATTTCTATCAACTTGGAATTCATGTTCTTCTGGATCTTCAGATGGATTATCAACGAATCTTGAAATAAAATCACATACACGAATTCTACGCCACGTACCGTCATCGCTACTTGTAATATCAAACAAATGATTTGTACAAACCGCGAGGGAAAACTGCGGTACAAAAGTCACAGTATCTTTAAATAACGCCCTACCTTGAATTGGATCACCACCTGTGAGCTCTTTCATGATCCCTTCGTTTAATTTTGTAGCCTTCGAGGGTTCTTGCATAACAGCATACCGAAGACCCTTTAATTGTGCGATCTCTGGAGATACGCCACCAATACTACCTCGTTTTTGAGTAATTAATGCAAGTGGAACGGACCCTTTATAATCGCCTAGTACTCCACCCATTAGTTCAACTAATTTTGATTTACCATTTCTACCACTCCCCGTATAAATATTAAATGTCTGATTTTTATTATCTCCTCTTAAAACACTCGACAGATGTTCCCACATATATTTATTAACATTTGGATTTGGAAATAGTTGTTCCATAAATTCAATAATCTCTGATTTAATTCTCATATGATCGGCGTTCATTGTGTCTATTGGAATATAATCCGTATTTGTACAAAGTGATAAATAATCATCTGGTTTTCCTTCTCTAAACTCCTTTTTGGCGATATCCAAAACACCATTGTTAAAACAGATCAATTCCGTATTTGTATCTAATAGATTCATGAAATTCTTATCAAAGAATACTTCACAGCACTCTCTCATGATATTCTGTTTCCATGCTGTTTTTTTTAATTTTAAAGCCATCTTTGATAATTTGTCTGCGTTCATTCTCATATTTTTCACTGCTTCGGAATCACCACCTTCTGCAGCTGTGTCATTATCATCAAGCGACGATAAAGTATCTTTTACTTTAATATGATAAATTTTGGATATTCTTGAAGACAGTGCATTTCTTAAGGTTGTACCCGAATCAATCTCTGACCATCGCCCCTTTTTATACTCATGCCAAAGCTTGTTACGGATATTACAACATTTGTATTGACCTTCATATATGGTATATACGAGCCGCGCTACATCATATTCTGCTTCGCCGTCTAATGTGCGATATAAATAGTAATCTATACTTCCTTTATTAATCTTGTCATATTCTTCTTTGTTGCATTCTTTTGCCCAGTATCTCAAGCTTCCCATGGTGAGACTTCCATTTCCTCCATGCTCTTCCCATAATTGGTAACAATCATTAGACACCCAATCAAATTTGTCACTTTTAGCCGAGTGCAACATCCAACAAGGAAACAAAAGTGGGGACACCGCTTTCAAAGTCCAACCTACTTTCATCCACATTTCATATGGATCATAATAATCTTCTGTTAGAATCATTGTAAGCTTATAGGCCATTATAATATCATAATTATCTTGAGTTTCGGCTAACTGAAGGATCGCGTCCATGACCGCTTGACATTGTTCTCTATTTTGAATAGCGGGGAACGCGTTAATGCAAGATACTATAGTATTGAGATTTGTATTTGCAACCGTAATATTTGTCTTTTTATTAACCTTAATCTTTTTATTCCGCTTTTCGGCTTCTTCTATAACGGTTGGGAGCATTTCAAATTCTTTAAAATCTGGATATCTCGCTGACATCTTTGTCAATAATTTCAAATTAATCTTTTTTGGTATATTTATAATATTAAATTCAGCATCCCATTCATCATTAAAGGTGATATTATACATATTTGTAAGTTTATATGCATCATGGCCTGGCTTTTTAGATCCATATAATTGCCAATTCGTTTTACCTCTTGCGATACCAATATCAACCAGTTGTTCGTAACTATTGATTAATGGTAAATCTTCAAAGATATCCCCTATTTCTTCCACTACGCGATGGCGTAGAATCATTTGACACCCATGTGTCATTGTTATGCCGAATATTAGATGAATACCATCCTTCACATAATCTGGCGTGGGATTAATATCTTCTTTTTGCATAACATAGACGGGAATATTGATTTCAAAAGGATTGTCTTCCTTTATCATGCTGGTAATTTTTTCCATATAGAGACCAATTAGATCTACAATATGATCATCGGTATGATACCTTTCCGTTGTACTTTTACTGTACCTTTCATCAATGTCAACCAAAACAACACCTTTTTCTGGAAATTGCGCCTCTGTCAGGTAAGATGGACTATTTCCAGAGATTACCTCTTTATTATAAAGTTCATAGAATCGTCCCATATTATCATCGGGTACACAATAGGCACCGCCATATATTCCTAATTTGGTATCACCAATTCGCGTATGCGTTATCGTTTGGGAACCATTAGATTTATACTTTGTTAAGAATCCTTCTAGTGTTAGCGGTGAGCTCATTATTTTGGTATATATTGAATGATATTTTTTTATATCAATTTATTTTAAAGACAAGAAAGATTATAAATAACTACTGCATAATATGATTAGAAATTAAAGGTTAATGTAAAAATATTTAAATATCTCTAAACATAATACCTCATAATGGAATCATCAAAAACAAAGAAAACAAAAAATAAGAACGTTAAACTTTCTACAAGATTGTTGAGAGATGTCAGGGATATTATGAAAACGCCGCTTACAAGTCATGGCATTTATTATGTTCATAGCGAAGAGGATATGTATAAAGGATATGCTATGATTATAGGACCACCAGGCTCTCCATATCAAGACGGATTTTATTTTTTTGAATTTAAATTTCCCAGTGACTATCCATATAAACCGCCAAAGTTGAAATATTGTACCAATGATGGGAAAACAAGATTCAATCCAAATCTATATAGAAATGGAAAGGTTTGTGTATCGGTTTTAAATACTTGGAGAGGCGAACAATGGACTTCTTGTCAAACTATTAGGAGTATTTTAATGACTTTAGTAACGTTGTTTATCGATAATCCATTGTTAAATGAGCCTGGATTTACTGAAAAAAGTAAGCACTGTGAGCCTTATAGAAGTATTGTTGAATATATGAATTATAAAACGGCAATTCATGGGATGATTACAAGACGCTGTCTTCCTGAAAAGTTTCTAGGATTTTATCCAATTATCACATCGCATGTAAAAAAAAATAAAGAAAAAATATGCAAACGTTTAGATGATATGGTGGAATCCAAATTTAACAACACGACGCCATATGTTTCTGTTTATAATATGAGAACTACTATTGATTATCAAGACGTTAGAGAAAAGGTAAATATCGCAATTTCAAATATTTAACTATATTTCAAAAATTGAAATAAAAAAATGTTATTAGTCTCTATAATAAAACCATGCATTTCTGCACAGAATGTCAAAACATGTATTATATACGTCTCGCTGGAGAAAACGAAGACCAGTTAGCTTATTATTGTCGCAAATGTGGACACGAGGACACTGCAATAATTGCCTCTTTAGACAATGTTTGTGTCTCTCGTTCGGATAAAAAAACTGCATCATCTTATGATCATATTGTCAACCAGTATACAAAATTGGATCCGACACTACCGCGCTTGTATCATATTGAATGCCCCAATGTAAAATGTTCTTCACGTAATAAAGAAACAAAAGATGAGGGAAAAGAGGGGGATAATGAAGGCGTTGAAAATAAGGGGGAAGTTTTATATTTGCGGTATGATGATTCTAATATGAAATTTGTATATATTTGCACAAAATGCGATACTGTTTGGAAAAGTGCCGATGATAAATAAATTGAATTATGTAACGTAATAAAAATAATATTACATTACACTATATTATATGTCTAAACCCGAAGATGCAGCTATTGTATTCCCAGAGGATGTGTTCCAACCACCAGTGTTTGATGGTGATGAAGTTGAATTAGACGATGATAGCGAGGATGATGTGGTATATGAAAGGTCCTCCACACCAGAGCCGGTACTTGTAAAATCAGATGAAAACATTAAAATTCCTACCGATCTCCAAGCGTCAGAAGTTATTGCAGCCGTAGAGAGCGATGATGAAGATAATAATGTCTCCGAGTCAGAGTCAGAGTCAGAAGATGAAGATCACTATCAAAAACTTGAGAATGATATCAATTCATCATTGCTCAAGGAAAAACATCCTGGTATTACCCAAAGCAGTTATGCGGAAATCTTAACATTGACAAAGGTTATTCGCAATGATAAGGGAGAAGTTATTGATGATCTACATAGAACATATCCATTTGTTACTAAGTATGAAAAGGCAAAGATTATTGGCGTGAGAACAAAACAACTTAATAATGGCGCTGACCCTTTTATTGATATATCTCCAAACATGATTGATGGTTATAATATTGCTCTTGAAGAATTCGCGCAAAAAAAACTACCATTTATTATATCAAGACCTCTGCCCAACGGGGGTCGCGAATACTGGAAGTTGTCAGATTTAGAAATGGTTCATTATTAATCACTATTCGACCAATAATTATAACTTAAAAGAGATCTTCCACTTACAGACCAATGGGCGCCTAGAAATGCTCCCAACGCCCCCGTAACACCAATTCCTTCCCATCCGGAAAGAAATTCAGGTTTTACATGACTTGTAATCATCCAACCCAAAACAACGGCAGATGATGCAGTCAGTCCGGTTGCAACAGAGGTAGTAATTATCCTTGAGAGTGAGGTATTATCGTTCATATAAATAATATAATAACTATTTGTTTAAATAATTTCTATTCTTTGTTAAATATGAAAATAATTTTTTTTTTGACATATTTGGGTGTGTATTTATAAAAAGACGACCAGAATGCCCATACTGCAATGGACCCATTGCGGCATTTGTCTTTGCAACAGGATCCGTACATGTTGCAGAATCGCATATTGGATTTGGTCTACCAATTGAATTTCGGGGAAATAATTTCCAATTGGACAAGGATTCATTCCATCTCCCTCTTTGATTCCTGGGATATGAAATATCTCCGAATATTTTTCCTCTATTATTTTTTGTAAAGAAAACATTGTTATTTAACCATTTGTATTGACCATGACAACAATTAAAACGATTTGCTACCTTTGGCATTCTTATTTGCGGATATTGATTGAAGTAGTAGTCACTGTTATATGCTGTATTATATTGTTTATTTGGAAAAGAGTTGCCAGTACCTTTGCATACAGTGACACCTTGTTTGATATATTGAAGAGTACATTTTGAACAGCAGTTTGAGTCTTGTATTAAGTTAATGTCTGCCTGGGATGATTGTGTAGGCGTTGTTGTAATATTCCCAGTTACAAATTGTCCTGATATTTTTTCAACCCATATTATTTTTTTGTCCGTTGAAATATCAAGATAATATCCCAATGTTGATGAACCTTGTGTTATTGGACTACCAACTTGGGGAATTAATTCTAACTCATTTTGCAGTGTTAGTTGTATATATCCTTGTTTTTGACAAGAAAGAGGTTTAGGGCACCCACATGCCCATTTATTTTTAGTCACACTCATTGTCTTGTATAAATACAATTATTAATTAATTCTCTAATTTTTTGATAATATTCTGGAAATCTGTTTCTACAACACCACTCTTCTATAATTGCTGTATACAGCATCGTTAATATAAATGATGCGTAATAAATTATAAAAAACCAAAGGTAAATTGTAAATATTATGTTCATTGAATATAATCTTTACAAGGTTTTAAGCGATCTTTATAAGTAATCGGAGAGAAATGTACCCAGTTCCGCATCTTCCTGGATAGATTCAATGGTTTCTGAAGGATATCCGCTATTTCCTATTGCATTATTAACATAAAAATCACAACTGGGTAATTCTTTGCCAATATAAGAGTCTATATCATTTGCAGATAAATTAACAATTCCTTGCCATGTTAAATTTGACGACGAAGTAGTTGGACAACAAGAAATTACCCTTTCGGGAATATTTGCCTTTGTTGGGTCTTTTGTGAAAGAACCGCATTTATTTATTGCAGTGGGTTTAATATTAATCACACGTGCATTTCTGTATATTCTACCAGTCAAATTATTTGTACTTCTCGCTACCAGTTTTGTTTGATATTGACTCGTTTGCTGTTGCAATAAAAAACATCTCCAATTTACTCTTCTCCATCTACTTGTTGTATTATTTGCACCATTCCTTATTATTTTTGAGTTTACAATTTTTTTTGAATGATGTGCAGGATTCGGTGCAATAACATTATTTGAATTTGTTATTATGGATGGACAGGAGGGATTTCTAAAGTTTAAACATCTCTCCCAAACGGCTCTCTTATGGTTTCTTGTAATTCCACAGCAGCTACAATTGCTTCCCTGTTTCGACATTCTTATTATATCACTATATTAAGAATTGTAGATTTTATTAATCTGTTAAATATATACATGGGAATTCAATATTATGATATATATACAATTGGTCATTTTATTAGTGGTGTCATATCCAGACTTATTATATTTCCATCTAATCGTTTAAAATCTTTTTATACATCGAATGGGATTCATTTACTAATAGAAATGATGGAGAATAATTATCATCCAAATGGGACACAATTAGAAAGCTTCAAAAACCATGTTTCCGATTGCATTGCCTTTTTTATAGGATGGGTATTAATAGATTTGCTTGATATAACTATAAGCAAATCAATTTATTATATACTTTTATTTATACTATTTATATTTGGATTCTCTGAAATTACACGTGAAATATACCCCTTCAAGAAATATGGCGCATTTCGCGCATAGAATAATTTAACATCGCCATCTATTTGCACAACTAAGACAGCACACAAATGTCGTCATCGGCTCATCCGCCGAACGAGTTTGTAATTGGTAGTATGTGCATTTTGTTCCGCGACACTTCCAACATGTAAACTCATCAGTGGCGGCGGAAAAGTCTACCTTTGTAGCACTATCATCCCTTGCAATCTTTGCTGCAATGAGTTTATCCCATTTTTCGGGACACATTTGATGATGCTTCATAAAAGCCAATTCATGTGGCTTGAATTCACCATCTTTGAGTCTTTTAATAAGATTCTTATTACCAACGAGACCTTTCTTATTTAGATTATTATATATACTCCTGAATTTATCAAGATATAATGTTACAAAATAGATATTATCCCATTTTCTAATCACATGTCGGTTTTTCGCTTCCTGAATTGTATAATTATAAATACCTTTTTCAATATTTACCGTGATATTCTTTTTCCGAATAAGCTTGTTTAATTTTTTTACGATGTTTGCTCTAAAGGCAGACGGGTTACTAATCTTTTTCGTTGACATTCGTATTTATATTTATTTGGTATAAATTCATTTAAATCAATTTATTGATATGTATACTCTTCCTCGGAAAGTTCCGATCCTACTTCAGGATCATCATCCGATTCTTCTTCCTCCTCTTCTTCCTCTTCCTCCTCTTCCTCTGACTCTCCACCATATTCAATATCGTCTTCTTCTGTATCTTCTTCATCAATATCCGACCCCGAGTCTTCTTCTGGAATATAATCAACATCTTCTACCTCCTCCTCGTTATCTGATACAATAAATCCACCTTCCTTTGAATATCCTTCTTTTGTTTGCAAGTGTGCGGGAATTTCCTCTTCTTCTTCTTCTTCCGAATCCTCTTGACCCAAATCTTCAAAACCTCCCATACATTTTTCATAAACCTTTTTCCACTCTTTATCGACGAAATCAATAACAGTTTCAGTGGTTGGTTCTTCGCAACTATGCGCAATCACTGCCATTGCTCCAAAATATAAATCACTATCAACAGGAGGTGGTAGGTCATACTTATTTTCCCCACCAGCTCTGCCTGTATCCCTTGCATAAACCGAGACCCATGAATCACCATTTTTCCAAGTTGCTCTCTTTTCAAAATTATCACCCTTTCTGAATTTGCACTTTTTATATAATGTTTGTAAATCAAAATTTTTCACTTTTTCAGTTTTACATGTTCCTGATTTTCCAATAATAACAATCTTTTGCATTTTGTATATCTCTTATCGAATAGGTTTAAATAGTTTCTTAGATTATTTATTATATTAGTATGCGATACTATCCGTGTAGTGAAATAAATATAAGTGATGTCAAAACTCTTCTAGGTAATATGGTATTTAAAGAATACACAGAACAATGGTTATTAACCAACAGTGGTATATTCAAATATATTGGAGACGATTTAACAGTTTTAAAGTTCAATCTTAACGAAGATGATATTATTTTAAAAAATTTTTTGAATAATAATGACTTTATCGCAACGCCAAATACTTGGAAAAAAATAGGAAATAGAAATCACATACCAATGATTAATAAAAAGATAACAGTTAAAGTAAGCACTTTCTCTCCAAGTATTAAGTCAAAGTTTAAATTCGTAACAGAATCATATGATTCAGGAAAGGTTGATTATTATTTTACAAGTCCAGAAGAACCTGCGAATAAATCGCTTCAAGAAGATATTCGCTCGTTTTTTGAAGCTCTTACATAATCTTTATATTATGTAACATGTTGTTCTGGATTTCACAACAAATATTAATATCATTGATTGTTATTGTATTAATACATTCTATATATACTTTTTTACAGAATAATTTAACTACGCCAAAAATTCGCGACATGGTTAGCCGCCCCGCAAAACAATATCAAGAAATATACAACACTATTAAAGAAATAAAGGAACCTGTAGAGAGTTCTTCCGATATGAAGAATGAACTTCAAAATTATCTCAAGGAATTATCCACTACATCTACACCAATGCCTTCCAATCTACATACAACGATTAACCCCCTTGGTGATGGAGCGTTTGGTGACAACTTTCAAAAAGTGTAAATGATATAAAGATATTCTGATACAAAATATAAATGTATCTTACGCACAATGATCAAAATCGTATAATGGGAGACTTTCCGTCTGTTAAACTTTCTTATGTAAAAACAACTCATAAGAAAGTTTCTTCTGCTAATTTATTTTTAGCTATTCCCAAAGGCATCAAATATTTTTTATGGTTTCGGCATTTTAAAAATAAATATGTGGCAATTTTCATGGAAATTGATAGAAAGGGTCACAATATTAGAAATATTCAAATAAAAAATTGTTGCTTTAGCAAGAAGTTGTGTACAGGTTTGGGAACTATTCTTTATGGGACCCTTTTTAATCATAATGGACATCCTTTTTTCACTGTCGAAGATATCTTTGTATACCAAGATATAATCATGTCTGAGAAGTCGCAAAAGTTTAAAATGAGTACAATACAAAATATGTTTGAGGTTGATATTAAACAACAATTTTTAAACAATAAAGATGTTATTATCGGGTTACCATTTATAACTACAGATCGTGAAGTTATGGAATCAAGATTAGATGAAATACCATATAATATTTATTGTATTCAATATAGATATTACAAGAACAATCCATATTATTATAATGAAATCGGTTGTATAAAACAAGATATTTTTGCAAATTTTTTAATACAGGCTGAAATAGGACACGATATTTATTCATTGTATTTAAAAAGTAAAAAAACGGGAGATATAACTTGTTTTAATCATGCCTTGATACCTAATTACAAAAAGAGTGTTTTTATGAATAGTATATTTAGAAATATTAAAGAAAATGATAATTTAGATCTTCTCGAAGAAAGTGATGACGAAGAAGATTTTGAGAATATATCTCCTGATAAATACATTATTTGCAAAACACAACATAATATGAGATGCGTTTATAATAGAAAGTATAAATTATGGGAACCATTTGAACTGACAAATGGCAATATTTCTAATTTTTCTGATATACTAAGAGTTGAAAAAAATAATAGATATTAATATATATATATAGAATGGTACTTACAAATCAAGCAAACGTTCATACAGGATTCGCTCTTCAAAGAGGTGCATCAGGTGGCGCCGTAACAGGCTGTGGCGGAAAGCATAGAACGGACTATGGTGGGTGCGGAGTTATAACAAATACAAGTATGCGAGGAGGTAAAAGGTCTCGCAAACGAAGGAGATCTACAAAACGAAAAAGAAGTACAAAACGAAAAAAAAGAAAAAGGAAAAGGAAAAGGAAAAGAGCAACTCGCCGTCGCCGTGGAGGGTCTCCGAAGAATAATCTGCATCCTTTAAAAGGCATGGTCGCAATGTTAACCAGAGGAGGAAATGGAAATACATTTAATGGTCTTAGTTTGGCTGAGAAAAAAACCCTATCTGGCGGTGGGTACGGATTTACCAGATCCGCTGCGGCCAGCTCATTTGCAAAGAACTCTTTAGGACAAGGCTTTCATAATAATAGCACATTGCCCACTAGTGGATATAAACATTGTAATCTTAACCCACCTGCATATAAAATGGGCGCCGGACAAAATTTTGTAGGTACAAAAAGTATTCAAAAGGGCGCTGGTCCTGCAAATTTTCCATCAAATCAGAGATTGACGCTTAATGGTACTGATGCTCAAAATCAAACTACAACGGGTTATGGTTATACAACGGGAAAACTGGCATCTGTTTTTGCACCAGGGCACGCAGAAGTGACAAATCTTTCACACGCCCAAAAATGTGATCTTAGCGGAGGTCGTACCCGAAAGAGAAAAGGAGGTAAAAGGAAACGGCGAAAAGGAGGAAAGCGTAAAAAGTGTACTAAAAAGAGGAGAAAAAAAAAACAAAAAGGTGGATATGCGCAATATTTAAGTAATGTCCCGTTAACTTGGACACAGCAACTCCCTGCCGGTCCGTCAGGTGGTACATGGGGTGGGCAACTCGCAAACCCACCTACATTTTCTAAAACCGACAACTGTCATAATAACTATAATCATTTTACTGGTACAAATACACCCTCCCCTGTATTGGATCAGGCTGTTATGAAATCAAAATAATTAAACCATACACTTACCAAATAATAGGTTATTGTATATTTCTGGCTTATACTTTTTTGCCTTTGTTTGTCTATGAGGGAGAGATTCCCATTCATTATTAGCATATTTGTCAACATTTGTGTACATTACATTAAAATGTTGTCTATTATACCATCGTCGCCGCTCCGTCCAATATCTTTGAAAATTAGGATGCGTATCTATTATATCAATTATAAATTTCTTTCCTTTGGATCTCATTATACGCCCAACGCTTTGTCTAACATCTTTCTTGGGAGTTGCCATAAGAATCGTTGTTAGCGATTTAATATCCAGCGCCTCCTCTGCCATTTTATATGTACCAATTACAATATTTTTCCCTTCGCTGATTTTCAAATCCTTTTCCTTCATACCGCCAACATAATATCCTACAGTTGCAAAACCTCTTTGCTTAATAGCATCATGTATATATATTAACTGGCTTTTTCGATGCCCAATAATCAAAATTTGTCCAGAAGATTCTTTCCATGTATCCATTAATACATTTAAAATAAATTCGGTTCTATGCGTGAAATCAACGATTTTGGTTATCATCTTAACAAAATCTGTTTGACGTTTATAATTTAATAGCATTTTATTGTAATCGGCGTCATCACAACTGTATTCAATGGCCTTAACCGTTACATTTTCTTGTGCACCCCTTTTCCATCTAGCAACAATTGGCCCCATAAACATTTTAAATACCTTTGTTAAACCATCTTGTCTATCCATCGTTGCCGATAAACCGAGTATTCTTTTTGTAACGGCTTTAAATAAAACACGACTAAAAACTTCTGCTGAAATATGATGACACTCATCAATTATTGTTAAACCAAATTGCGAAAATATACTCTTTTCATAATCTTTCATAGACAAAGACTGTAACATGCCTATAACTATATCTTTATCTTCAACATCTATTGTCGGACCTTGTATTAGACCAATTCTTGCGGATGGTAGAAATTGACCCAGTCTTTCATGCCATTGTCGTAGTAGAAATTCCTTGTGAACTATTATTAATGTTTTCCTTCCAATTTTTGATATTATATTCGTCGCTATTACGGTTTTTCCGGCACCACAATCGGCTTCTATGAGCCCACAGCCATATTTTTTTGTACTATTCATCCATTTTTTTACAAGTTGCGTCTGATAATCACGCAAATTTCCTACAAAACCAACGCTTATTTTTTCCCCCATTGGGATTACATCCTTTTCAGGATCTCCATAATTGTCAAAACCATAAAATCTTGGTAGATATATCTTTCTTTTAGATTCTCTATAAATAGTGAATGATGACGGTTTAGCTAGTGATGTTTTAGGAACATAAGGCTTAACTGTTAATTCTTTACGTATTAATTTGACTTCATCATCTTCTATATTTTCCTTCATAATCGTATATCCTCTTGATCCCAGATAAACTGATGTATCGGTAGCCATTATATTTCTTATTAATGAAATGTTTATACCTATTTCAATTTCCTTATACCTTTGAACATTTAGTGCAAATAAATAATATAAATATATGATATATGGTAAATTTCTTAAGTATTCCTAAAAATCAGAGAGGATATTATGCGCTTGCAGTATTAATGGCTATATTTATTATTTTGCCAATAGAAATACCCCGCGAATTAGCAGGACTTATTGATACTAATCTTGGAAAGGTTGTTATTGTAGTTATTGTCCTTAATATGTTTCTTTCCCATCACGTAATTGGCGCCGTTGGAGCAATAGCCGCTTATGAATTAGTAAAAAGATCAAGTGAAATCAATAGAAGAAATAGTAGTGGAAAATCAATTCATAAATATGTTCCTACGGAAAGTCAAAAAACAGGAAATCTTAATAAAATGAATCAATTCCCTGTAACTGTAGAAGAAATTGTCATTAAACGCAATATTCCATATTCTTTCAATATCACTAATCCAACCTTAACTACTACTTTTAGACCAGTCAATGAAGATACCCATGATGCTGCCGGAACTGAAAGATTATAAGCGAGTGATTTAATATACTATATTCAATTGTATATTATATCATATCATCGTTGTCCAGATGTCGTACCATCTGCCGGAGACGTAGGCCCCGCGTTATCAGAATTTACTCCACCAAAAAAACTATATATTAATGCAAAAATAATCAAACCCCCTAATAGTAACATTACAAACGTGGCCCAAGCAACCACATTTGCTGGATCTTCCTTCTTCTTGTCATCAGGCATTCCATCAATAGGTTCACATTGATCAAAAATATAATAATCCTGATTTGAGGCATTGGGTCCAATGGCACCCCCGCCTCCATCTGCCTCTTTATTAATCATTAATATAGGCTTTCTTTCGGCTACACTTTTTAAGGTTTGATAAACTGAATATGTTATTGGATTTGTGAGTGTTTTTAATATTTTCAAATCAGATGAATTTATCTTTGCAGCATCTTTTAATCCAAATACAATAGTATTATACTTCCCATCGCATTTTGGGTAAGATAATGGACCTATATAAAAATAAAAGGTTCCGTTAGGAACTACATCATTTAGAGACCATTTTGATACATTTATATTTTGACTCGTTTTTTCTTCGCTATCTGTTTTTGGGGGAACATGTTCAATTATTTGATTGAAAAAACTATTTGATTTACCTTTACCATCCGCTATCTTAATGGGAACACAAACTAAAAGATTATTACCATATCCAGTATGTAATATAGTAATTTCGGCGTCCGCTTGTTGCCCATCGAATAAATGAATAGATGGTTGATATAATCTAACTTCCTTTAAGTTTACAGTATAGCTGTTAAACTTAACTTTATTTGAACCGTCCACCTTAATGTCTAAATAGTCTACCATATTTGTTACTATTGCTGAACTATTGGCATTATAATTATATTTGAATGAACATTCTTCTTTGCAAATTTGTTTAGTATTGTCTCGCATATTAACGGGAACCAATGTACAACTCATTTAATATAATAATACAATAAAAAAATATCCATTTTATGTATATAATATGAAACTTTCAAGAAAAAGAGTATCTAGGATAAGAAAAATGAAACATCAAACAAAAAAAAAGAGAATAAAAAAGGGAGGAAAGAAAAGAAAAAGACGAAGGGCAAGTTTTAGAAGGAATAGATTAGATATGTCAAATAAAACCCTAAGATCATCATTCATGGCGAAAAAACAAAGGGGAGGCTATCTTTTTGAGACTACAAAAGATAAACGTATTATAGAAACACCCATGCTTATTGTAAAAAATACTTTATATCAAATGAAAATTTATAATTATGGACAACAACCAGATCCCATCTTTATGATCCCAAGAAAGGAAAACAAAAATACACAAATGCAAAATGAAGCCAAAGCCACGATTATTGTACGATGGAAACAAAACAAACCCATTGTCGCAAAAAAGCAGTTGGGCAAATACACGTTTTTAAAGAACGTTGTGAAGGCGTTGGAAATATCAATTGAAGCGGCGAAAGAAAGAAAGCCAGAAGCAGGGTCAGAAAAAAAAAAGTTTGAAGAATATATTAAAAAATGTGATTCCGTAATGAATGTCCTGAAAGGAATGACCGAAGATGATACGAAGAAGAAGGGACAGGTGTCCGGCAGACAAACTATTAATTTTAATAATGCCATGGAAGATTTACAAGGCAAACGAAATCCCAGAAAATTAAAATTCGGCATTATTATGAAAACTATTAGATTTCTGATCATTGTAATGGAGATATCTTATAATAATTTATATGAGGTAGCCAAGATAGAGAGAGAAGAAAGATTAAAGGAAAAGATGGGAAAGATTAAAAAAATATTAAAAAAAATTTTGACTGATAAAAATGCGGATGTGGAGAAAGCTGTCGACTTGTTCAAAGTATTAGGAACACCATATGACAAATGTGCCGAACTTAGTTTAGATGACTCAGTTATCATATGGGAGACAATGACAGAACTGATGAAAGAGCGCGACGACCTGGGAACCGGTTATGAAAACAGAGGGTTTACCTTTGCAGTGCGGAATATATATAAAATCATTGATTGGGTGAAGGAGCCCAACATGGCACAGTGTAATCCAAAGAGTTCTAAAGCTACGGCTAAGATAAAGAGGGTCTTATTCAAGGAATTAGTCAAAATACCTCATTCTTCTATGATATTACTCATACAAAGTTTAGCTATACTTTATGCATTGGGTGGGGAATATAAAGAACTTGCTGAGATGTTTTTTCCAGATATTATTAAAAAAATAAAGGATGATATCGCCACAAAAGCAAAAGAGCAAAAGAGGAAAAACATAACAATGCTTCACAATATTTATAAAGATATTGAAGATCTCTTGAATACACGCCATCCCATGACCTATACGTTAAATATCCCTGACATGAAGAAACGAAATAACGCCCTCCTTACTGAACTAAAGAATACATATTCCAATTTAGATGAGTGGGATAACAAGCTGAAAGAAAAAAATATACATTTACCAAAAATACCAGAGGATATGATGACCAATGCTCTTAATGCTATGGATGCTCTTCGTGGTGGACCAATATCATCATGTAAGTGTATACAAATTAACAGTGTCGGTGGAGGATATAATCAATATGGAGGAGACCCGATTGGAGCCGGAGACGCTAAATATTTTAAAAAACTGGATTTTGAAGGGTTTTTAAGAAAATTAGCGAGATT
>Ga0209091_10001248_pt1 | contig 22587 bp, 16 predicted proteins | sample ArcticOcean_MG_C_6_FD_187438 | JGI IMG/M metagenome (GOLD analysis project Ga0209091, IMG submission 187438) | Marine microbial communities from western Arctic Ocean - ArcticOcean_MG_CB8_128 (SPAdes) (version 2) | ecosystem: Environmental > Aquatic > Marine > Oceanic | place: Arctic Ocean...
TCCCTCGTCTTGGCGAAAATAGTTTTGGCGTTTGCTCGAGCCAATCGGAAAGTTTTGAAAGTGTACTTTGCCGGCGTCGTCGGTTTCGTTTTGATGAAAGTTTTGAAGAAGATTATGATGGTCGTTAAACTCGCGTTTGCGGTGATTGCGTTGAAGTTGTTCAGCGGGGAGAGTTTTGGATGGGTTTTAATCACTCTGGCGTCTCACGGAGCGTTCGCGTATTTAGTTTTATTCGAGAGGTTCCCAAAGTTGAAGAAAATCGTATTTCCGCGACGAGGCGGTGGTGGGAAGAGACACGGATGATGAGTATCGTTTTATTAAAGACGAAACAGAGAACGACGCAACGAATGTTTTAATCAACAACACTTTATACATCATTATTATTAAAAAAGAATAATTTACTAGTACGTGGTTTTGTTGTACCAAGTTATAATAAAGAAAGAAGGAAAGAATTATTTGTCCTTCTAATGCTGCGCGTTCGTGGAACCAGGCATGATGCTTTCAAACTCCGAGACTTGTACTTTTGCCAACTCTTGCATCAGCTGCGTCATGTCTTCGAAACAGGAATTCAAAACTTTTTCGATGCGTTCGTGCGCGTTCGGTAACTCGATCATGGTTCTTCTCTTCACGAGTTCATACTTCGCTTCCATCGCTCGTGCCTCTCGCGTTTTCAATTCCACGTCTTGTTGCATCTCGTAAATCGTCGGCAGTTTCGCCGTTAACGAGGCTGTGACCGAGGAAAACCACGAGGTGAGTTGTTCGGTGGCGTTATTTGGCGTTCCAGCCGTGCTAGTGGGTGATTCGGTAGCCCCCGTTGCTTTCGTCGGCGTCGCGTCTGGCGTGCTACTGCTATTCAACGGCGGCGGCGGCGCGTTGACGACAATCGAACCACCGCCCAACTGGTTCTCAAGCTTTTTTGAAGCCTGTTCTAGCCGTTTCTTCGCTTGAACGACGTCGTACAAACACTTCGCTCGAGCCTCCGTGCTTTCTTTGCAACTCTCGCTCAAGTGTTTCGCCCACACCAACGGTTGCCGAAACTGCTTGCTCAAATCTCTCGATCGACGTTCCATCGGATCTTTCATAGCCTTCATCGCTTCGCCGGTTTTCTTGAACGCTTTACCTAACCCGCCGGCTTGGTTCGATTTCAGCAACATTTGCGCCCCTTTGGTTTCGCAGTCGCCCAAGAACGAGGCGTTTTCGCCCATCGCTTCAGAAAGCATCGCCAACGAGTAGAAACTCAAAATGACTTGCTCGGCGACGTCGACGGAGACTCTGAGTTCTTTCTCGAGCTTTTTGATGTAGCTGGATAAAGCGGCAAAGTCCGGATCTTCTTTGTTTCCCGACGACGTCGGTTGTTCACCCCCCGGAGACTCGCTGTTAATGTTGTTGTTCGTGTTGTTTGTATTCGTATTCGCAGAATTCATTTTGTTCGGCGTGTTGTTATTCGACGAGTTACTTGGAACTGACTCGTCCTCGTTGCCTAACCCGCTAAACATAGACCCAATGCCATCCAACGCGGACGTCGCGTTCACTTTCGCGTACCACGGTTCTTTTTCCAACTGATCGTCGCACAAAAATTGCATCAAAACTTTGCTCAATTTCAACTCTTCGTTTTCGCACGCCGCTTTCATAAACTGTTCGAACCCGACTCTTCTCTTCTCCAAAAATTCCTCATCGAATGGATCTGCGACGGATATTTTCTCCGGTAACTTGTACAAAACAATCCCGGGGTAGTTTTGTAACAGTTTATTCCTTAACCACTCGAAATCGGAGTATCGTCGTTCGACTTGCGCGCTCGCTTTCTTGTACGAGCGACAGGTGGATTCTGATTTGATCGTATACGCCGCGTACGCCGTCAAGCCTTTGAAATATAATAATTTTTGTTGTTAAACAACATTAGATTCGTTTTAAGCAGCATCATAAGCAGAGAGTTAAAGAGAGAGAGAGAATGAATGGTGAGTATCACACGTATCATCTATTAAGAGAAAACAAACAACATTAAAATATAATCTTTTAAACTCACCTTGCCCAATCTTCTTCGGATCGACCACTTCGACTTTGAGTGTTTCATCTTCTTCTTTCTCTCCATTTTCATTCGAAGGTAAAAGCTGATCGCTGTTGGGAGAGATTGCGAGTAACTCGCGCGTGGTTAACTTCTCGAACCAAGAAGTAGAACTCTCCTCCTCCTCAGAAGCAGGAGCATTTGGATTCAAAGGAGAATCAGAGGACGCGTTCGACACGTCGTCGTCGTTTGTCGTTTTATTATTCAGAGACTCGTACGCCGGTGGTGGTGTTCCTGCGCCTTCTTTATCGGACGCAGAAACGGCTCTCGTTGCGGCAGCAGTAGTAGAGGGTTTTGCCATTTTAATACTACTTTAAGAGAGAGAGAGATATTAAGTAGAAGTAAACGTACGTTGTTTTTAACGTTGTTTTTAACTTGTTGTTGTTGTTAACTTTTTGTTCTTGAATTTGTTCTAAAGTCCGTCGTTATTTGTTCTAAAGTCCGTCGTTTCTCAACGAAAACGATGGCGAAGACATTTACGCGTCCGCACAAAATGGTGCTTCTCCGTACAATTTTTTTTTTGTCCAAAACAAGAGGAGAACAAAAACAACTCGAGACACGATGTACTCTACCACGTCTAGTATTCCCTCCGGAAGCCCTTTCAAGGGGACACACACGCAGGAGCTGTGGTATTCCCTGCGGGGCACAGATGCGAGATTGGAGTCTGTTTTAATCACAGATGCGTGTCGTGTGTGATGCACGTTGTGTGCGATTCCCTAATTTTGTTGTTTTTGTTCTCGTATTTTGGACTGAAAAATTGTTTTGTACGAGTAGGCATATCCCCTGGAGCTCCTCCTGACCCAGTCCGACTTTCAGGGCAAAAAATTTTTGAGGAAAAAATTTTGTTCACCTTTCAGGGGATAATTCGGGACAAAAAAAAGAAGAATTTAAGGGAAAGGTCGCGCCGCAAAAAGAGACGCGAGACGACCGAAGACGAGATCAAAACGATCGCGAACAGAGCAATCTACCATCGCCACTCCCGCGTTTCATCGTTTTTTCTTTCCATCTCTCTGTTTTCATCCCCTCCGCGCGGAAAGGTCAGCGAGACAGGAAAAAAAGAGAGAGCATTTTAAAGGTGCTTCTCCACATAGTCCTTTTGAGCTTTTCAGAGGGGAAAAACGGTAACGTAATATATTTAATAAAGAAAGAAGAAGTTCTCGCGAGGAGGAGGAGGAGGAGGAGGTAAACGACGTGGTGATGTCCTCGAAGAGTCGATCGTCGAACAAAATCTTACTCAGGAAGAAGTGCAACAAGAACAACGATTTTGTAGACGACGAGAAGAAGAATGATGATCAACATCATCGCGCGAAGAAGAAGAAGATAAAGAAGAACAAGAGCAGATCGGGAGAAAGAGGCGAAGAAGAAGAAGAAGAGGAGGATATCGAACAAGGCGTAGAAGAAGAAGAAGAAGAGGAGGATATCGAACAAGGCGAAAACAACATTCTTGTCGTCCAACACGCCGTCGCGGGGCCAAAGAAGAAGTTTAAGGACGACGAAGAGAAAAAAGATGATGCATCTTCGATGACGGTGGTGCGAAACCCGTTGTTCAAGAGATGGACGAAAGATTCGATCACGTTCGACGGGAGGACCTTTCGAGTGGCGAACGCAGAGGATGCGCGAAAAGAGGTCGACGACGAGAAGGAGAAGAAGGAGAAAGACGAAATCCTCAATATATCGCCACGAGGAGAGCAAAAACTTTTGTTCAAGCTCGAGGAACAACGAAAGGCGTACAACGCGTCGATCAGTCGAGGGAGAAAAGGGAGGCCGAGTAAAGACGAGATGGAAAGAAACGGCGTGATTTTGTGTAAAATGTGCGAGAACGAGCAGAAGAATGAAAAAGGGTCGAAGTTTCGCAAATACTTCTGTTGCGACGCGTGCGTGCTGAGGACGTCGAGCACGTTCGTGCCGAGTATCGGCGTTTCGGTTTTGTTCTGTCAGCAGTGCAGGAAACCGCACTTGAAGGATGAGTTTGCGTACGGGATGAAGAGTTGTCGAGAGAGTTTGAGCGTGCATCGGATTGCGAGGTTGAAACGGGAGGGAAAGTACGATTTGAGCGAAGGTCGGAGGACGTCGAACGGGGACGCAGCAACGGCGGAACGCAGTAGTACCGGGGAAAGAAGCGCGAGAGGATCTGTCGCGACGAGGAAAAATAATGCGGATAATATTATGAACAACTTTAACGACGACGATAACAAAGTGTCGGGACGAGGAGAAGAAGGAGGATCGTTCGTTTGTGATAGTTCGAGAGATGCGAGTGAAGAGTCTTTGGAAGATGTCAGGAAACAACAACAAAATTTGGATAAGGAGCACGTAAAATCTATCGGAAACGCCTTCAGAAACGAACGCGATCAATATGCAGAAGAAATTGGTAAATATGGTCTCGAACAAGCTGCGTTTGATAAAGCGCTTGTTGGAGGGTCGACGTATAATCCGGTGGCAAAATTGGTCATCCCGGATATTTCTCCAGAAATCTTCTCCGTATTTCCTCCGGCACTGACAAAAAGTGATCGCTTGGTATTCCATGCCATGCGTGCCTACGAAGCCGACATGGAAATGGAAGTGAGACGCTCGTGGGAGCTGAATCAAGCCTCGGAAGATGGGGTGCACGTCAAAGTGCAAAACGCGTCGCCGCCAGATTTACATCCGGATCTCGTGCATTTTGTTCGCGACGCTTTGCGCATGGAACCGCTCGCCATCGGCGACGGCGGCGAAGAAGCAGCGCAGTCGCTGAGAGCGGGAACTACCGATGGAAAAGATTTGCCGCACGATAATAACAGCAATGATTTATTGGGAACAGTCAGACCTGGTTGCGTTTCTTTTTCCTTCTGGGTAAGCGACCCTCAAGTTCTTGAAACCGAATTTGCTCAGTCGATATTTCACTCCGGAGACAACTCTCTTTTCAATCGGCTGCGCGCAGCCTTCGTCAAGGGCGTCCGGAATAGCGTTCAAGACGAAAAAACGAAAGCGACGGTCGTCGTTGAACGCGGAAGAAATTCAGTTTCTGTACGACATCGAAACATTGAGATAATGACGAAAGTTGAAAAAATGATCGGAGATGCTACAAAACCACAAGTATTCCACGTGAGCGCGCGCTCGGTTTTGTCGGGTTACGTCGCATCTATTGCTATCATCGGCGCGAACTTATTGGGCGAAAATTCCTATTTGAACACTAAGTTTAACGATGAAGTCCAATAAGTGTGCTTGGATCCGGAGGTGAACACGACGTTGGAATATTCGATTTTGCAGCGAGACGAGCACATGAACGTGACACCGGTGATGATTCGAACGTACGTTCGCTTCAATAAGTCAGCGTTTTCATCTCGCAACAAGAAAAATACAAGCAATGGTGGCGTAGACACCGCACTTCTCTCGTCCGTTGCCTCGCTCTTCCAAGCGTCGTCGAGTAAGGTGAAATTAGCCACGCTCCAAATCGTTAGAGATTGCAACGCTTCCGAAGCGGAACCGATCGTTGTAACAACTTCAAAGCGCATTCATCGAGAGATTCATGCAAATTTTTGCAGTCGGGAAGATCCGCAAGTGATGGGCACAATCACGCGACGAGCATTCCTCTCGTGCGCTAAGAACTGCGAAGACGAACGCGTCGCCACCGGCGCAGTGACGAAGTGCACGATCGACGCCATGGACGCGTTGAACTTGCGCACTTTGGCGAATGAGCTTCGGCGGCTCGACAGAGAGCGCTTCTACGTCTCTATACAAAAAGCGTTAGCGAAAGTGTGCGACCCGTACGCCGAAGTTTTACTTTCGGGCTTTCTCTTCGCCTCGGCAAATAAGTTTTACCGAAAAGTTAGAAAAATTGCGAGTCCGGAAGCCGGCGCCAAGTTAAGGAAAAAGCTGTTCCTCTCGCACGCACCGAACATCTTCTTCGTCGCGCTTATGCTTCTCATGTACTATTCTAGCGTCACGAGGACGTCGTTATACTCGAAAATGCGTGAGCGCTTTTTATTGGCGATGCGCATCCACGCAATGTTTTACGGCTGGTACTCGATTCACGCCGCCACATCGGTGGTTTTCGAAATTGCCAACGCAACAGTAGATTCGGACACGAAACATTTTAAACTCGTTGAAAACTTCCGCTGTCCGCAGCTAGAACGCTTCTCTGGATTTATCGTCGTCGTCGTCACGGCTGCAATCATTAGCTTGATGCACAGCGCGCGACCGACGTGGGACGTTACCGTGGAAATTTTACACACCGCCTTACAAGTCGCCACCGCGGTGTGCTGGCAATGCACCACGGCCGAAACAATCGTGATGATCGTATTGGTCGTCTCCATCCAGGGCATACTTACCGCTCCCATGTTTTGGACGCAAAAACGCGCTTGGAAAGGCGTATGGATGGCGCATCCGTATCAAATACGTATGCAGAAAGCGAGAGAGGTGTTCTCCGTCGGCGGTTTGGCCAACGACGCCGCCGGCGAAAAAAAGAACGCAGCAGCAGTGACTCATAATAATAATAAGAAAGCGGATTATTATTATTAATAATAATAATACTACTAATGTTGTAAACGAAGAACTTCCATGCACGTTCTCTTCTCTTCTCTTCTCAAGCTTCCGTTTTTTCACCCCCAAACTGCTTCACGCATAAAAAAACTTGCAAGTTTTTTTTTCTTTTTTTTTGGTTGAATACGAAAAATTTCCCTTTTTTGATGAAAGGCGTTGACTTTTATTCGTACTAAAAGACGGCACTCGAGTACTGTCCCCTGTCAGCGCACCCGGTGAACACTCCACCCAAAAACCAAGACAAAAGTATCTTCAGTTCTCGTTCTTCTTATTATTATTATCACCGTTTAAAGGAGTAGTAGTAGTCGTAGTTTCTGGTGAATTGTGGTGTAAAAAGTTATTTCGTTCTTACAAAGACAGAAGTATGTACTCTTTTTTTCCTGATCAGGAAAACTTTTTTTTTGAATACGATTTTGAAAAAAGCGTTGACTTTTAGGAGAGAGAAACGAACGCACGAGAGAAGACTCTTGACGAACACTTTTAGTAGACAACACTTTTAAGGAGCACTACTTCCCACGAAAGCTTTCGTCGACGAAAGAAAGAAAGTTTACATTTACAAGAATAATAACACCAATATAGTTTACGAGCAAAGATTGAATACTCTCATACAAAACACAAAACACAATGACGACGCCAACAACACCGACGAGCTTATTTTCAAAATCGGAAAACTTCCAATCGACGATGAGCTCGTTAAACTACGGCCACGTGATGGAACGAGCGGCGAGAGATTACCAGCGAGAAATTTTAGAAAAAGAAGATACAGAGGATGATTTATCGAGGAGGAGGAGGAGGAATAATGCGACGATAAACTTGAACGAAGAAGAAGAAGATGATGATTCTGTCCAACAGATGATGAAGGAGAAACGACTGGAAGCGCTGAAAAACGGTACGACGACGAATAAACGACAATATGAAGTTTTAATGATGGGTTTTCTTTTCGTTCTCTCTCTTTGAAAGGCGCATTTGCGCGTTCGTTCTTTGCTTTGCTTTACTTTGCTTTGCTTTACTTTACTTTACTAACGACGACGATATGCTTATTATTATTACAACGCAAAACAGAACAAAAGCTCCGGTTCGAGATGGAACGGTTAGGCCACGGGTCGTACTCGCCAATCGCGGAGGAAGACTTCTTGTCCGCGGTCACGTCTTCGTACTCGTGCGTCGTGCACTTCTCGTTGGACGAGTTTGAGAGGTGCAAAATTCTCGATAAACACTTGCAGAGCTTGAGTCAAAAGTATTTCCAGACGAGATTTATGAAGGCAAACGCGCCGGATTTGCCTTTCTTTACGGAAAAGTTAAACGTGAAAGTTCTGCCGTGTTTGATCTTGTTCAAAAACGGCGTCGCGTTCGATCGAATCGTCGGGTTCGAGGATTTCGGAAATAAGGACGATTACAAGACGATGGCTTTAGAGAAACGGTTGTTAGAGGCGGGCGCCGTTGAAGAGGAAGAGAAGGCCATTGAAGAGGAGGAGAAAGGAGACGAACAAATCGATAAGGAGGAGGTGATGAGAGAATTAGCAAACAGACGCATGAAGAGAGGGTTCCACAAGACGGAAAGCGACGAGGATAGCGATTTTGATTGATTGATGACTCCTAGGTAGGTAGTAGTAGTTTCGATGACTTTTTTTATTACTGCGACGAGTTTTTGTAGACGCGTAGGTTTAGAAGAAGAGAGAATGTTTTTGGGCGATAAAGGAGTAATAATAGCAGTATAATAATACCAGTAATAGTAGTAGTACAAACGAAAAAACACCTACTACTAAGTAGTACTCACAAAACCATTTCCAACTCGTGTCTTTTGTACACGTTCTCTTGATCGTCTTTCAATCGAGGGTACGCGGCGACTAAACTCTGTTGCGATCCGACGTACAAGTTGTTGTACAAGCGCCAATATCGCTCTCGAACCATTCTCGCTGGATGAAATAAGCCTTGCACTAAGTGAGACAAGGTATACGCCGGACCTAACGTCACTCTCGACGCTTCGATGGCTTCGTTGACCGCGTTTACGACGTGTGGGGATTGTTCAAACACGTTTGGCCAGACGAAATTCATCAAATGCGTCGCCGCGTCTTCGCAATTCAATCGAGCGCAACCCAAGAGTAAATGCCGCACCGCCACGCACGCGGTTTGTCTGTGCACGATATCTCTGTCCATCAACGCGTCTTCAATTAGCGGCGCAATGGCGTAGATGTAATCCTTCCCCATCTCGCCGATGTATTCGAACAAGAACGCCAAGGATTTCAAAACGCCATTTTGGACGTTGATCTCCGGCACTCGGTACTCGTTCATCAGCGCCGGCAAGACGGTGAACGGCGCGCAAGTTTCCGCGACGATGGCTATAGCCACCGTCGTGCACACTCTGTTTTGCCTTTCTTGCACTTTCAAGTTGTTTAAAAGCGTCGCTAAGACGTCTTGCGGTCCGATCGCTTTGGCGATGTACCCAAACGCATTCACCGACGCTCTTCGAATGGCTTTCTTCCGCGCCTTCAAAAGCTCCAACAATTCGAAACAGATCCGCATCCACTCTTTAGCCGGGACAAACTCTGCGCCACGATCGGCAATTCTTCCAACTAAATCCACGCAATTTTCCTGCACTTTTTCGTGCCTGTTTTTCAAAATTGGCGTCAATCTCGGCAACAAATCTTTCACCGGCGGCGTCATCTTCGACATGCCGACGACGGCGACGATGGATTTCAAAGCGCCCAAGATAGATCCTAAAACTTCCGGATACTCTTCGCCCAAATATTCGTACAAGACGACACCTAAATGGCAAATCAATTGCTCTTCTTCGCACACTTTCATGACCGGCGCGACTTTTGAAATCAAATCTGCCGCTTGTTGACGAATGTCTTGATTTTTGTTGTTCAAGCGCCATTTGATCGTGCCGCAAATTTGCGGCAAGTACGGTTTCGCTCTTTGACCGAGAGCGTTGACGACGGTACCGAAACCGTTCAACATGATGTCGTTCTCGTCTTGCGTTTGCTCTTGGAACGAGTACAAGACGCCATCGACCAACAATTCTTCCAATCTTTGGTCCACGTCGGAAACGCCCAAGTGTTCGACAACCTTCGTCACGCATTCCATGACCATTCGTCGAAACGGCTCGGATTCGTCTTTTAAATCTTCGACAATTTTAGAGATTATATCGGAAGCGCCTACTTTTAACGCTAATTCCAAAGTCGTTTCCACTAATGCCAAGTAATTTCTCCTATCTAAAGCGGTTCTTCTCACCCAAAAGTTTTTGAAAAACGGAGGAATAATTTCCGTTCGGACGTATTCGCTATCGACGCCGTCCGTTTGCACGCACTGCTTGACCACTTTCAAAGTAATTTTCTTCATCTCTTCGTCCGCGGTGGCGAATTCTCTGATCAAAATCACCATGACTTCTTTCGTGTAATACGACGCGTAAACCGGGTCCATCAAAGGAATGATATACCCGATGGCTTTCAAAAACGCCGCTAACGTTTTGCCGCGATGCGATCGGATGCCTTTCCATAACGGCTTTAAAACGGAATCGAAGGATTCAATCCCGTACGGCGTCGAAGCTTCCGCTAACGCCGCGATGGCTAAAGCGGAAATCATTCGTACTTTTTGATTCTCGTCTTCCAAACCGGATTCGATGATTTGCACTAATTTCGTCAAGTGCGGCAACACGGCGACGCCGGAGAGGATGGCGATTTGTTGAACAATTTTCACCCCGGTGTGTCTCGCTTGCCACGATTTTTTTGACTGACACACCGCTTTTAAGAATGGGAGCAAGGCTGGTATGGTCAACGCGTGCGCGACGACCGCAAACGCTCGAGCAGTCGTGTTCCTCACGTACTCGTCCACGTTATCGATGTCTGGTCGCATGGCGGCAATCATCGTCGCTAATCCCGCGGCTTTGGAAAGGTTGGCGATAATTTCTCTACCTTCCACGCGCGCGTAGTAATCCTCGTCGATCAACAGAGGTTCGATAACGACTAAGATTTTATGCACGTATGGCCTCACCAAGTCGTCCAGCTTGTACAAGATTCGATCGATGACTTTCACGAGCAAGTGCCTTTCTTGATCTTCCAACGTCGGCGACATCAACAGAGGCAAGATTTGATTGAACAACGGCCCGGCGCCTAACTCTCTCGCTTTGTCCGTCAACTGACGCAAACTGGACTTTCTTTGCGGTGGTAAACCATTTTTGACTTTTAATAAAAGCTTCATGATTTTCCGTTCCTTTTGTTCTTCGATGGACAAAGCGTCTTCGTCGATTTCTTTCAACAACGGAGCGAAATACTGGTAATCTTCCGCTTTCATCGTCGGTAAATCCTCCGGGACGTCTGGGACGTCAAACATTTGCGTGCGATTCTCCTCTGGAATAGAGAAACCACCACCATTTCCTGCTCCTCCGGCGGAAGACAACGGCGTTTGACCACCGAGTGAAAACTGCGCCTTTCTCGCCGGCGTTCGGAGCGGGACGTAGTTTTTCGGTTGTTCGAGTATTTTGTATTGCGGCAAACCTGGTAAGACCGCATCGAGCTCGTCGTCCGTCATAAATCTGTTCCGTTCTTCCATCTCTCGGTCGTGTCGGGCCGATCGTAACTGATCCGGCGTCATCGGAATCTGTTGACCTCCTCCGAATTCAGAGGATCGAGCGGGCGTTTGCATGAACGCAGACCCCGAACCACCAGTCATTAACGGCGTCTCGGACCCTAATCCACCCCCATTAATCATCGGCGTTTGCATCATCATAACACTCGGTTCATTTCTCGGCGTCTCGTCCCATCTGCTCGCTTTCCTTCGCGTCGTTGTTTGCGTCGAAGAAGGTTGTTGGTTTCTCGGCGTCGCGTCGTCCCATCGGTTTCTTTTCGGCTTCTTTTTGGTTGCTTTCGTCGAATCGTCGTCGTCCCACTCGTTCGTGACTCCTCTTTTGTTGTTCCCAACCGATTGCGAGGCGTTATCGTCGTCGTCGTCGTCCCACGCATCGTTTTGCAGACGTCGGCGGTGCTCCTTGACCTTCTCGGTATCCGCGGCGGAGTCGTCCATCGTTCTCGCGACATTCTCCTCTTTTTCCTCGTTCTTTTCATTCCCGCTCGTCGTCGTCTTATCCCACCGACTCTTTCTCTTTCTCTTCTTTTCCCCCAAAGTTCCTTCTTCTGTTGTCTCCTCCTCCTCGTTCATCTTCTTCTTCTTCTCAGAAGAATTCTTCTCCTCTTCGATAGAAAACATTTCCCTCCTCTTCGCCTCCTCCGCCTCTCGCTCTCTCTTTCTCTCGATGTTCCTCATCGTCTCTTCCTTCTCTCTCGCGAACATCTGTTCTCTCATGGCTTCTTTGTACCCTCTTTTCTCTTCGATTCCTTTTTGCTCGTCGGAATCTCCTTTAATTTTTTCTCGTTCCGGCGAGAGAAGTCTCTGAAACCTCCTCTTCTTGTATTCGTTTTCTCGATCGGAAATTTTCTTCGATTTTCCGAACTTTTCTCCGTAGAATAACTCTTCCTCTTCTTCCTGATCTTCTCCGTCGACGATGAAGTCTTTCGTGGCGTTTTGAGGCATGGTGAACGATTTCAGCCGTCGCTTTTGACGATTATTATTATGTGTATCATTCTTCTCCTCCTCGTCTTCTGATAAAGAATCTTCTTCTTCTTCTTTATGAACATTCCGTCGACGTCTCTCTTGCAAACGTCTGATTTCCTCGTCGTCTTCTTTCGTCATCTTTAAGCCGGAATTCTCTTATACTCTTCTCTGTCTTCTTTTTGTCCTCTTTTTGTCTTCTTCTTCTTTGAACTACTCTCTGATCGAAGTAGTAAAACAACAACAACAACAACTCGAACGAGGAAAAGAAAAGAAAAGAAGGTTTTTCTGCGGAAAAGAAGTTGCTTTTTTTTGAGGGCAAAAATACTAATTTGACGGGGGCAAAAGAATACACTGATGAATTTTTGAGGCAAAAAACAAGAGAGGAGTTTTACGACGAGCAAAAAAGAAAAAAGACCAAAAAAGTCTCATTTGTCTGTTTTTTTAAAAACACGATGAAAACGAAGAAAATCATCTTCATTTCAACAGACATCATCATCATTAAGACACGCTCATCAAGAAGGACTTTCATAAGAGTTTATAATAATAAAATAATGTCTTCTTCCAAAAAAAGAAACTTTTGACGATGATGTCGGGAGTAAAAGGCGTCGTGATGACGAGATTGCGGAAGAGGAAGGTTGGTCAGAGAGATTCTTTGTGGAGTTTGATCGTGGATAACGACGATATTTGTTTCAAACACATTCTTCCTAGATTGAATGGAACCGATCTCAAATTCTTGTACGGAGTGAATAGTGAAACGAAAAAGTTGATAAAGAGATCAACTCGCAAGAGGGAGTTGAAAAAGAAGTATAAAGTGAGCGAAATGTCGTCGATATCGACGTTGGAAGTTGCGTGGGAGAATAAATCGTTGTGGCCGAGTTACTGGGACGAAAGAGTTTTCTGCCGTGAAGTTGCTTGGACGAATAAACTCGAGTTGCTCAAGTGGGCGCGAGAGGAGAAAAAGTGTGAATGGGATTATAAGACGATTCTTGCGGCCGCATTACAAGGTAATCTGGAAATGGTGAAGTATTGCGTAGCAAATGAGTGTCCTATCGATTGGAGTGCGTGTTCATTTGCTGCCAAAAATGGTCATCTCGAGTGCCTCAAATACTTACGCGAAGAAGGCAAAGCGCCTTGGGATTCTCTTACTGCAGCTTGGGCGGCTGAAAATGGTCATCTCCACATACTCGAATATCTTGTTGAGCGTAAGTATGATAAATATAACGAAGTTGCGTGTTGGTTTGCGGCCGCGAACGGCCACTTAGACTGTTTGAAGTACTTGCGCGAAACCGCAAAAGCGCCTTGGAACAGTGACGCCGTACATCTTGGACACAAGAACAACCACCCCGAATGTGTACAATACTGCCTCGACAATAACTGTCCTCTCCCAGAAGGCTGGTCGTACGCGAATGGAGAGCTCCACGTGCCATATCATTCAGAATCAGAATTATACTCCTTTGAATAAGAATAGTTTTTTTGTATACTACGCGCGCGCGTGCACATATCTCGTCGTAGAGATTAAATCGTAAAGTCTCGTCCTTTCTTTGTCCACAAAACTAAAACTCGTTCGTCTTTCCAATTTTTAACAACACACAACAACAAACACTACTCATTATTTATTATTATTGTGATTCACAAAAGCAAAGAGAAAGAGAAAGAGAAAGAGAGAGAGTTTTTGGTTTTGGTTTTGGTGGTAGTAGGAGTCGTGGTTGAGGATAAGGAGGAGGAAACGACGAAGAAAAAGAAGAGAAACAAATCCTCAATTCTCGTACATTGCGTTGCGGAATTGAGAAAATTCATTACTTCATCCATTATCATCCAAAACAGATTACAGACATTAAGAAGACAGTTTAGTAGTAGGAATATAATAATACTACTTAAAAAGAAACAATAAAATGGCGTTATACGTGAAAGCGTTTTCGTTGGTTCTGAAAACAGTCTCCAAACCGATGGCGAAATCGTTGAAATCCTTCATCGTCAGTCAACCAGAGCTGAAAAAAACGTGCATTTCGTTGGCGCAGAAAATCAATATCATGTATTCGTACGTCGTGTTAGAAGCACCGATACCACGAAAACCGACGACGACGACGGTGATGGATAAAAAAAGTGGAAAACCTTTAGAGATTGTCGTGACCAGAGGTCGGAGTAAATCGTCTTCTGGATCGTCTTCGTCTTCTCATCACCACCACGTTAAACCTTTGTCGGACGACGTCGCCTTGACGAACGGAGCGGAGTTAGTCTCGGAGATCTTTCTCTTTTCCGTCGCCGGAGGGTTGGTGTATTGGGAAGCCGAGAAATCGAACGAACGCGAACGGGAGAAGAAAAAAATAGCCGCCGTGGAAAGGCAACAGCTGACAAAGTTGATGGAGTTAACGAAAGAGAGTTTAGAAGACGTGGTCGAAGAGTTGGAGGAGTTGAAGAGATGGAGAGAGACGGTGAGAGAGAAGAACTATAAGGATTTCAAAAACACAGCGTTTGATAATAGTAATAATAATAATAATAGGAGTAGCAGAACCGACGAGAGTAGCAACAACGCGACGATTCAGACGACGAAAAAAGGAAGCTGGCTGACAAGGAAAGGAGGATGACTTTTAGACGATACCGAAAAGTGGTTATAATACAATGTGTTGAATGATGGGTGTTTTATTATTGTAATAATAATTAGAAAAGTAAAAGCTACCGCATACGTGCACGAAACAGTGTAGTCGTGTACTAATATAATAATAAAGAATTTTTAGTATTAATTCTCCGGGAACCATTTCACATTGCCGACGATCAAGTTCGTGTTCGGCAATTGCCCCGGGTTCGGACTCAAGTACGTGAAGCGTTTGGCGTGCATATCAACCTCGACGATGTGAATGAACCCGGCGACGTTTGAGGTTAACAAATCCGATTGCGTTTTACCGTGCGAAACTGCAACGATGGCGTTGACTAAAGACATGGATGGGATCACAGAAGCGACTCGCATCGGGTCCGTGCTCGCTTCTTGACCGATCGGTAACGCAGACGTTGGGGCTTTCGGACCCCCGCCAACTTTATAAAAGGAAACGGAGGAGAAAAACGCCGATTGTGCCACCGGCGAGAGAGGATTCGAGACAAAATCGAACCCGTAAAAGTATTCGCGAAACCGATCGTCTCTAGTTTTGCGTCTGAACTCGGTCGTTCGTTCAACCACGCCCCCGGATTTCTTCAAAGAGAGAATCTCAACCGCTTCGACTTTTTTACCATCATCGCTACTATTTGTTTTCTTCTTCTTTTTCTTGTCCTTTTGCTGTTGCTGCTGCGCCAAAGCGGCGTCTTTCGCGAACTGTTTCGATAACGTTTGAAACAATCGCTCTTGGCCTAAACACAAAACCGTATCAATCTCTAAGCTTTTCACGGCGTGTAAGATCAACTCTAAGCCTAACCCTTCGATCCATCCCATGGTGTTCACTATGCACCCGGAATGTCTGGCGTGTTCGTTTTTCGAGTTTCTCGCCTCCATCATTTCCGCTATTTTCTCTACGAGAAACTTATAGTGCTCTTTCGAGTTTTCCGTAACCGTAACGTCGCCAAAAAAGTAACTGAGAGGCATTTCAGATTTCACGTGCGCGCCGTCCTCGAACGGATTTATCGGGTGATCGATTGGAGCGGCCGATATCGTTCCCGGGACTGAAATTGCGTTTTGGCCTAGATCTAAATCGATGAATAAAGGCGACCACGCTTGTCGCGCGGCGTAATTGATGAGGATTTTCGACAAGGAAGATTTCCCGACGTCAGCCGGGCCAACGATTAACACTCGCGGACCCGCGGATGATTTTTGACGAAAATCGTTTTCTTTTTCCTGCTCTCCTTCGTCGTCGTCTTCTCCTACTCTTTCTCCTCTCTTCCTCTTCTTCTTCTTCTCTTCTTCCTCCTCTCCCTCCATCTCGTTTACGTTTACGTCGATGTTGACCGCGTCGTCGCTCGATAATAAAGCGGAGCAATCTCTCGCCTTCTTTCGCTTCGCCTCTAATATACCGTGCACGTTCAAGTAACTCGCCATCGGCGTTTCCTCGGAAACGTACGCTATTTCGATCGCTTGTTGTTCTTCTTCTTTATCTAAACCCTCTTCGTCTCCACTCTTCTCTCCGTCGTCGTCTAAACCGTCGTCGTTTCTTCTTCCCGCGTCATCACCAAAATCCTCGCCGCCGCCGCCACCACTTGTCTTCATCAGAATCTTCCTCGCATTCGTCGACGTCTGAATATTCGTTTCTTCCAGTTCAATCGTGCACCCAGAGTACGTGAAAAACGCCCACTTCCCGCCTCCCAATTTTTTCTTAGTAGTAGTATTACTACTCGTCGTCGTAGTACCACCAATTTTACTCGTTGAACCACCATTTTTCGATGAACACGAAGAAGATCCAATTTCGCTCCCAAAAATCTCGCACGTCCCGGTGTTTGGAACCACGGAGACGTAAAAAAATCGATTCAATTTACACTCCACGCGTAACTCGGATTCTTTTGATAATTCGAACGTTTTCTTTTGTCCCTCGTCTTCCTCAAAGTCGTCGTTGTTTTCTTCCATCATCGTGTTGTTCGTTTTTAAAGTCGTCGTCGTCGTTATCGTTTACTAAAGACGACGACGACTCTGTGTGTGAATTCAATGAAGAAATTCTCTCGATTAAATTGGACTGTTTGACGAGCTCTAGAGAGAAAAAAGAAGCAAAAATTTCGTAAGGGAAAACAACAACACTTATTACTAATACGTAAGAGAGTCATTTCAGAGAGTCATCAGACTGATGAAAAAGAGATCTTTTTTGATTCTTTCTTTTCTTTCTTCGATTCTTTCTTTGTGAAAAGAAGACACGTTTTATTCATACTCTCTTCTCTGCTCAACGCTCAACTCTATAGAAGAGTATAATAAAAGTCATCATCATCATCATCATCATCATCACGGGGAGAGCTGATGATGATGACGAGGGAAGAAGAAGAATCAAAAGAAAAAGAGGACGACGAAAAGGAGAAGAAGAGCTTTGATGATGAGAAGAGTCGTTTAAAGAGCAACGACGACGTAAACGACGACGAGGAGCAAAACGAGGACAACGGCATAAATGGTGGTATTCCCGAGTCGGTGTTGAAAGAGTTCGAAGCGTTTCTTAAGAACAACTTTAACGCGATGAATAAAAACAATTCCAACATCACGTTTTCCGAGACGCACTTGTCTCTCCCGGTTCGAGTTTTAATACACCAGATGGTGAAGGAAAGAGGCGAGAATCTGTTCGGGTCGAGAACGATTTCGGAGACGAATCAAATACGCGCGTTTCGGAAGAAAGATTACTTTAATAAAGAAGGAGAGGAAAAAGAAGAATCAGGAGAAGAAGAGGAAGAACGACGCACGCGATTTGAACGAGGGAACATCGAACTGAAGGACGCGTTTGACTTTTTCCTTGAACTGAAGTTGAAGACGAGTGGATCGTCGAAAATCAACGCGGACGTCGCGAGAAGTAAGTATCACAAACTCAGTCAACGTTTGCACCCGAGTTATAACGCGGCGTGTAGCGGGAGGAAACGAGGGTGGTGCGATCAATGCGGCATGCTTTTAGAGTTGGGAAGATGGTACAGGTTTACCACCACCGGTTCGAGAAGTAGAAGCGGAGAAGAAGACGAACAAAACGGAGGAGAAACGGCGGATGATTTGACGGATATTTGTCGAGTGTGTTTGGAGAAGAAGAAGAAAAAGATGAGAAAGAATTTTTCGAACAAAGGCAGACGCGACGAGACAGAAAACGCGTATCTCGAGATGGAAAAGAACGGGGAGTTGGTGTTGATTAAAGATTTATCCGCGTTTGGCGAGAAAGGGAGCGAACTGAGAGAGATGTATTGTTACTCTTCTTCTTCTTTAAACGACGACGAGAGCGACGACGACGACGACGACGACGAGAGGGAGAAGAGCAACAACAACGAGAAGAAGAAAACCATACTACTAACTCGCGCGCACAAAGCGACTTTAGACTTTAAAAAGCTCACGGTCGCGTACCTGTGCTTCAAAGATCCCTCGAGAACGGAGATTTACAAAAAAATTGGGTTCGATCAGTTGAAAAAACACGAAGAAAACTACTCGGATGTGAATATTTTCGAGTGCAATCCGTGGGAAGTGTACGAGGATTTCTTCGAAGGCAAAGACGAAGACGATCGACAATATTTACTCTTCAACGGGGAAGATTTAGAATCATCAGACAGCGAAGAAGAAGATATGATGGTCGAAGAAGAAGCAGAAGAGGAAAAAGAGGAGGAGGAAGAGGACATGGACGACGATTCCGAAGAAGATCTCAATCTTCTCAAACAAGCAAAAGAGATGGCGAAACAACAACAACAACAACAAAAGAAAGTGATCATGTCAAAGAGCACATCCGCGAACGAAGTTTTGAAGTTCCCGTTTTATCAACCCGGCGGAGTTGGTGGCACGCACAATCGATTCGTTGACAACGAGGACAACGAGGAGGATGACAAGAAGAAGGAGGACATTTGGTCGACAACAATTTCAAAAGCGGCGGTTTGTGAAGAATCATAGATTATTAGGCGAGTGAAAGAGATAGCGTTTGCTGTAACAATAATATATAGTATCTCAAAATAAGTACACTGATGTACGGTAGGTAGCGGTTGATTATATTCATACTGGTGGTGTATTTAAACTTGTATTATATTCTCTCTTTCTCTCTCGTATTCTTTTTGAAGCCGAAGCCGATGATGATGATGATGATGCGTTAAATTATATATTTTAATATAATTATTATTTTAGTAACGCATCAAGATGCATTTAAATCTTTTGCGGGGCATCGACGATGAAGGAAATTCCTTTATCGATTTGCGCTTTCAACTCTGGTTTTAATTTGTCCAACCATCCTTGCTCGTAGGCGGTGATGTCGCCAATCGGCGACACTTCTTCGACGCCTTCTTTGCCCAACTTGCACTTGGTCGCAAAGAACGGCATGTCCGGAACAATATCGGAGGAAACGTACGAGCACTCGTACACGTCAGATTCGCCACTCAAGCCTCTCAAAATAGCCTCACCCATACGCGCGGCGGCATATGCCATGGACAAAGTCGCCGATCCGCCACCGGCTTTGGCTTCGACGACTTCCGTCCCGGCGTTTTGGATGCGAATGGTCAAATCTTCCGTTTCTCTCTCACTAAACGACGTTTGCGGGAACGTTTGCGACAACAACGGCAAGATGGTGATACCGGCGTGACCACCAATCACCGGCACGTCCACGTCATTCACGTCCAAAGCTTTCAAAGTCGAAACGAATTCGTCCGATCTCACGATGTCCAACGTCGTCACGCCTAAAATTTTCCTCTTGTCGAATTTCCCGTTTTGCTTCATCACTTCGCACGCGATTGGGACCGTCGAATTTACCGGGTTGGAAATAATCGCCACGACTGCGTTAGGGCAGTGATCGGCCACGCCTTGCGTCAAATCTCGAACGATGCCGGCGTTAATGGAGAATAAATCGTCTCTCGTCATCCCCGGTTTACGAGGCACGCCCGCCGGGATGATGACTAAATCGCATCCTTTCAACGCTTGTCCGAGCTCTTCGTTGCCACAAAAACCATTCACGGTGGACGCGGTGTTGCAGTGAGACAAGTCCACGGCCACACCTTTGACGATTTGTCCGACGTCATACAACGCTAAATCAGAAATCATCGGATTCATTTTTAGCAATAAAGAGAGCGATTGACCGATACCACCAGCGGCGCCTAAAACGGCAACTTTGAATCCATCATCTTGACTCGCGTAAACGACGACTGAAGCGCCTCTGCGTGTTTGAGATCTTCTCGTCAGAGTCGTTTTTGTATTCCTACTCATCGAGATTGCTTTTCTTTGTTGGTGTTGTTGTTCTTTGATCGAAGATCTGGAAGAAACAATCGATTTTCGCGTTTTATTATTAAACGCGATCGAATTGTTTCCGACGGCGGATGCGGTTGAACTCGTCGTCATCATCATCATTCAACGAAGAAGAAGTTAAAGAAGAAGACGAAAAAGAAAATAAGCTTCTTTTAATGAGATTACAAAAAGAAATGTAAGGATTTTAGGAGAACGAGAGACGCTTTACGTTCTTTCTCTTCTTCTTCTTCTTCTTCCTTGTTGTTATTGTGCAGTTACTTTTAATAAAGAAGATTTTTGAGAGTTTGAGAGTCTCTCTTGTAACTGCTTTTGAATAAAAAGAAAGAAAAAAAATAGAGTTTTTGATGGAAGACCAAAAAAAAAAATATCTCGATCCCACAAACAAAAAAAGCACTTGATGACAAAATTTGAAGAAGTTCACAAGGAGCAAAAAACCCCCAAAAAAGAGTTTTTTTTTTGTGTTGTTTTTGAGCGGAGTCGAGAGAGAGAGAGCGCAAAAATTCATTCACGCGTGCTCTCAAATCGAGGTTTTCGCGGTTTTCGTCCTCTTGTTGAAATTTTGCCACGTGCGTCGTTCCACCCTTTTTCTTTTCTCTTTCTGATGAAATCTCTTTAATATTAGTATCACGCGCACAGTTTTCCCCGCCAATAATAATCGAATATAATAATACTCTAAAAGTCGCAAAACAACACGCTTGGTTGTTCTTCTTCGCGCGAACAAGAGAGTATAAGAGAGAGAGAGAGAGTTAAAGAGAAGAAGTTAATAAAAGGAACTTATTATAAAAATGATGACATCGTCCTCGTCTTTAGCAGATATGATGATGCATTCTTCGTCTTTATCTTCTTCTTTTAAGAAGTCGAAGACGATTCAGACGACGATTCAGACGACGATTCAGAAGACGAGAAGATTAAATAGAAGAGGCGAAGCAGCGCAAACCACCACCACAAAAGCGATGATGATGATGAAAAGCAGCGGCGGCGAGAATGATGGTGGTGAAAAGACCTCTTCGCTGGAATCGTCTTCAAAAACCTTGATGGTGACGAATTCGACAAAAACGAACAAAAGAGGTTTCATGCAAAAACGCAAAGCCACGATGGGAGGTGGACTTCGTGTTTCTGCCGCGACCGCTATGGACTCGTTTTCGAAGTTCTCCGCGTTATTTAGCAACTTGTTCCCGTTATGGACCGTGCTCTCCGCGGCGTTGGCGCTGACGAAACCGGCGTTTTTCAATTTCATGACCACGCCGATGATTACGTTTTGTTTGGCGTTGTTGATGTTTTCCATGGGAATCACGTTAACTATCGACGACTTTTTGAGAGTGTTTAAGAAACCAGACGTCATTGGTCTCGGATTCTTGTACTGCTACGTGGCCATGCCGGCGTTGGCTTTCGTCATCGGCAACGCCATCGGCTTAAGCGGGCCGTTGTTAGCAGGTTTGATTTTGGTTGGAAGCATTAACGGCGGCCAAGCGTCGAATTTGTGCGCGTACATCGCGAAAGGAGACGTGGCGTTGTCCGTATTGATGACGACAGCGACCACGATTGGGTGCATTTTTATGACGCCGTTGATTTGCAAGTTGGCGTTGGGCGCGATTGTGGACGTGAACGCAATCGGGATGGCGATAAGTACGATTAAAGTTGTTTTGGTGCCCGTCGTGTTAGGTGTCACTTTGAACAAAGTGACGCCGAAAACGTGCCGAACGGTGGAGCCGTTTTGCCCGATCGTCGGAGTCATCATGACGGTTATTTTGGTCGGCGGGTCCGTCGCCCAATGCGCGGAGGGCATTTTGAACGCCGGGATGAAGTTACAAGTTGGCGCGTTCTTGTTACACTTACTCGGCGGTGCGCTCGGGTATTGGGGAATGAAGATATTCAAGTACTCGGAGACGACGTGCAGAACGTGCGCGATTGAAACGGCGATGAAATCAAGCGCATTTGGGTTCTTGTTGGCGAGTTTGCACTTCCCGGAATTCTTGGTGAGAGTGCCTTCGGCGGTTTCGGTCGTCTGGATGGCGATTATGGGATCGATGATGGCGGTAATTTGGAGATTTATTCCAGTGACAGACGAATAAATAAATAATAATACGCGACGAAGTAACGTATGCGGCGTGTATGTGATACGTGAGAAGACGTTTGTGACTTTTATTATTATTATTAGATCATCTGGACATATTTTGTTGTGTGTATAATTTTGAGTTGCGACCGGGGGACGATTTTGTCGCGCGGCGTCGTGCGGTTTTTACATAAATATACATAATAATAATAGAAAGAGCAGAGAGAAAGAGAGAGAGAAATGATTTAATACTAAGCGTGTTGTTGTTGATAAAATCGATTACGATTCCTATTACTAAAATTATTATTTCTGCTATTTTTCTACGCGGTTTTTGAAACACGAAGAAACTAATACGGAGATTCGCGACCGCTTCTGAACGAAGACGATGGGCTGTTCTTCATCGCGCCTCCTCCAAAGCCAACGTTGTTGTTGTTGTTGTTGTTGTTGTTATTATTATTATTGTTATTATTATTATTATTATGACCTTCGTCTTTCGTCGTCGTTGTCGTCCACGAGCACACTAAAGAGTCTTCGCCTCCG
>Ga0209091_10001249_pt1 | contig 22584 bp, 33 predicted proteins | sample ArcticOcean_MG_C_6_FD_187438 | JGI IMG/M metagenome (GOLD analysis project Ga0209091, IMG submission 187438) | Marine microbial communities from western Arctic Ocean - ArcticOcean_MG_CB8_128 (SPAdes) (version 2) | ecosystem: Environmental > Aquatic > Marine > Oceanic | place: Arctic Ocean...
ACGGGTAAAGCTGCCAAGTAGTACGCCATTTTGGTAAACTAAACCTCCATGTTTATAGTTTGGTAGTTTTTTGTTTCTGTCCGACAATCCCAGTAGAGTGGTCTGTTGGGACAGCACAATCCACCCACATGACCAACTATAGAAATTCCTACGGCTAACAGAGCAGTGTACCAAATCTGATGTGTGTGAAAGCAGCTGCACACAGCCCTGCACCCATTGAGCTACTATTTCATGTGCCATTGAATTTCTTAGGTGGTACCTGTAAAATCCAATTGCAATGTGAACCTATGAAGCAAAAAATGGAGCCAACGCGTCGGATTGTACGTACGAGACAGCGACGGTAGAATTACGAGCAGTGCTGCATCAAAGCAGATGTAGTTGCAACTGATTGGTTTTGATTCCCAAACTTTAATTGTGGTAGGCACTCTGTAACATGTCATACAATACTAGTACATCATTGTGTTAAATAAATACAGTATAACTACAATAGTGTATACCGTTAATGAGTTGCATTCCTTGGTTATCAAAGTTGTATTCCGGTGTTGGTGACGGTGTTGGTGACGATGTTGGTGACTGTGACTGTGTTAATGTCGACTCTGACTCCGACGACTCTGTGAAATCTTGTCTCAGTGAGGATTCCGAGGAGCGTCGTCGACGTCGTTGGGCTCGTCGAGGTCGGGTTCCTCCGGTGCATTCGGTTCCTCCGGTGCCTCCGGTGCCTTCGGTGCCCCGTGAATTTTAATGTCTACTTGTTTCTTGACGACGACCAGTGCAAATACAATGATCCCTACAAATCCTACCATTCCCCAGGCAATGACGGCAATCTCACCCGCGTTCATTTGTTGAGATTTGTGTGTTATATATAGGATCAGAACCGAAGTTGTATTTTTTCATCTATGGGTGTTGCCAACTTTAGGATTGTTTTGGGGGGTGTTTCCGTGCATAGAAGTGCGACCGATATTGATGCACCCACGTGCCACAGGCTGTGCCAGGTCACGAGCCGTTTGCAGTACATTGCTGCCCCAAACATCACAATTGCAGCAATGAACCGAATACTTATGGTGTGTTTGACTGCTTTGTAGACGGCAAACATGATAATGATCGGAACTGCCATGTACAGTTCTTCAAACTGTTCGTAGTAGGTGAACAGGACACAGAGAAACATGGTGGGTGGACCTATGACAGTGGGCTCCATTATCGTGGTGCCAAAGGCGTAGTAAGCCAGGTACCTGGATGCAAATTGATCAAACAGTCCGTAGTGGGACGACGAATGCCACACCAGACTGGTGCACATGGTAAAGAACCCAATGATGCTGATGTCCGTCCTGTGCACGGTGTAGGCGTAAAACGCGGTGAGTCCAATGGCGCCGTTAGTGAGTAACGACATCCATTCGTCCTGGCTGGACTCGTTCACTATCGACAGAACTGCGGCGACGATAAACAGACCATACCCCAATACAATGTGCAACATTGTTGACACACGGTCGGTGTGTATAAATACTCAAACAATTTCAAACAATTTCACCCCGGTGTATAAGTGGGTATAAGTATGTGGGTGTCGTTTCAAAAAATGTTACCGCCGTGGTTTTTGTCTCATGCGATGTCTTTGACAATGTCTTTGACACGCAACGCGTCCGAGCTCAGTGACTTGTACAACCAAGTGCAGCCCCACTACGAGTTTGCCAAGGGACATTCGGGTGCTCTGCTGCACAGCAGAGCGTTTGTGGAGCCGTCGCCCCCATTGAAAATACCACCCTCGCACAACAGACGGCTCCTGCAAGGTTTGCACATGGTTGAAATCCCGGAAGAGTACGATGTGCGCCCTCGACAGGAGGTGATTGACCAGGGGCACTGCAATTCATGTTTTGCGATTACCGCCGCCGAGCAGATTAATTATTGGACCGAACGGCACAACTCTCCCCCGGTGTCCTACCAGACGTTGATGGACTGTGCGCCCGGTGCTTTGGGATGCAAGGGTGGGTTGATGGAGAACGTGTTTGAATGGGGTGGTCCGTACTACGGTGACTCCTGCGACGGGCTGACCGGGTTGGAGGTGGACGATTACGTGGTGATTTCCGATTTGGAGGGCGGCGACGTGGAGCCTCACTTGGCTGCCGCCGTGTACCAGTACGGACCGATTCCGGTGGGCATCGACTCGACCAGTTCTCGTTTCCTGACGTACCGATCGGGTGTGATACAGCCGGAGGAGTGCAACAAAGTCCCCAACCACGCCGTGGTGGTGGTGGGGTACACTCCTGCGTTTTGGATCGTCAAGAATTCCTGGGGTGAGAAGTGGGGAGAGGGTGGGTACGCCAAAATTTCCCGAGGACACGATACTTGTGGGATCTCGAGCTACGCCAGTTTTGCCACACATTTTAAGCCCTAAAATATGGCGAGCCACTTGGATTGAAATGTCTCCACCAAAAAAATATGCAAGCAATGAATACCCAAGAACAACAAGCCACCAACCCTAAAACCATGAACAACATTATGGAAGCCAACATGGAACCCAAGATTTCGACGTACCAAGTGAGCAAGGGCAACAAGACCGAAAAACGATACAAAGTGTCTCTGGTCATCAAAGACACCGAGATCCCTGCCTACTTGACGGTGGCTCCATTATTGACCCGATTCACGGAATTTAGTGAAAACGGCGACGCCGAAAAGTTTGGAAAAAACCTGGAAGACGGCAAGATGTCCGTGTCCCTGGTGTCCGGCGTGCCCGATGTAGTGGCTCGACAGATGCCACGGTTGGTCGACGACCAGACGACGACCATTGCCAAGCTCCGCGCGTACCACGCAAGTCTCGTGTTGCATGCTTTCCACAATTTGCCTAAAAAGGGTGCGGGATCCTGTGCGTTTGCCACCAAAGCTCGGGCACGAGCCAAAAAGGAGAACGTCGACAATGTCGAGGAGCGCGCGGCGGAGATTTATTTGGAAAACGCGCACTGTGGTGGCATTGCTGAAAAGGAATTTGAAGACGGTACCCGAGAGGTGGTTGTCATGAAACGGAAAGTCACTTCGTACGAAGCGGGGGTCAAGGGTCGCTACCCTCCGGTGTTTCACAAAATTGATTTTGAAGGCAAGTACCACGAGGTAGAAGTGGGGGATTACTTGCAAAAGGGCACCTTGGTCCAGTGCCGAGCCCGTCCTCAGTTTTTCACGGCGCCCAGCATGTACGGCACTACACTGTCTTTGGACAAGGACATTATTATTGTGTGGCGTCCCAAAGCCAACAAACGTTCGTACGAGTCTGCGGTTCTTCCAGCGTTTGTCGACGGTGACGACGAGCCCGAGGCAAAGAGAGTGAGAACCGAGTAAATTCAATATAAAAATACATTCTTATTTAAGCCCTCTCGTCCTGTACAAATATGTCTACCGATTCAACTCCTCCCATAAACATGTTGATTGAAGAAGCATACGTCAGAATATCTGTGTTGGAGCTGACGGCGCTGCACATGTATGCATTGGTACTGAGCATGGTCATTTTCCTTCTGCTGGTGACAGTGTTTGGGTTTTTGCACGAAGGCTACGTCAACTGTTCCGAGCGCTGCAAACCCAAGTCCGTTGAGTATGGCGAGACAGCCCGGTTGGTTGTGGGTGTGGAGAAATGTTAGGATTTGTGCCCGGTAAGAGTGCGCAAGAATACAGAGAGCACGCCAATACATTGTTGTCGGAATGCGATGCACCCTTTGTGAAACAGGTGTGTGATTGGTGGCAGAGTCCGGAGTGTTGGTACGCGTACGAGAGCAAAGCGGGTGCGCGTTGGTGGGGGAACAACGGTGGTCCCAAAAACTACTGCGATCGCCTATCGGAGACGGTGGCGGAACGCCCCTCTGCCCCCGCCATACGTGTCCGTGTTCGAACACCCTGTTTTTACTGCGAAAAAGATATCTTTAAGGCTGACGAGAAGGTGGAAATGTGTGTCCTGTCCTGTGCCTGCTCTACGTGGTACTTGCATACTGAATGTGAATCTAAGTTTGTTTTTCCCCGATGTTTTAAATGTAGCTCACTGTACTCCAAAACCACAATCAATAAGAGACTGTGTAGCCTATAAATATTGATATGTACATGTAAATGAGTGCCATCCGGCTGCCCAAGCTGAACCTTATTGGTATCCAAGTGTCTAAACAAGTCAGTCAAAAACTGGGCAGAACTCCTAAAATCCCTCACATGTTACTGCCCAAGACGCGTGCACCCAACTCCTCCAACTCCTCCAACTCCTCCAACTCCTCCAACTCCTCCAACTCCTCCACTAAGCAAACCCCTGGATGGACAAAGACCAAGATGCCTCGTTTTTTGATTCGATACCAGACGGTGATCATTGTCATGTGTGCCATGGTAGTTGTATTTTTACTGTTGTCAAACATGCAACAGGGTAAAATGTTACGACGCATACAAAAGGTAGATTGTGTGTCGACCAGGGGTGTGTTTACATGCAGCAGCAAATATTCGACCGGGACTATGATGATAAGCACCAGTGCCGCGTGCAAAGAGTACATTTACGAGGTGGGTGGTGTCCCCTTTGTCAGAATTCCTGGGTTTGACGGTACCATGGCAGTAAAGGCTGCTCACACTGTCCGAGTACGCGACGCGCGCCCCTCGTGCAAAATGACGATCCATCGAACTACCAAGGAGTTTTTGCCCGCAAAGCACAAGGGCATTGTGTGGGTGACTACCAAAAAACATACCCAGTTTACAATGGTCGTTAACGGGGTAGAGGTGTTGGAGCAGACTCCGGTGGCTTTGATCAACTCCAAAATCAACGGCAATTGGGTAGCCTACATATTTGACCCCGAAGTAGTCACGACTTTGGCAGATGTGGAAATAACCGGTGATTCGACCGATGCAATTCATGTGTATATATAGGTTTGAATATGTGGAAAATGGAAGCGTTCTTGAAAAAAAAGGACACGTGCAAAGATTTTGTTTATGCTGCCATTGTATTTGTGAGTGTCCTGGTGTTGTATTTTGTGTCGGTGCAGTATACCAATACGCGCATTGACCACCGGGTGCACGACTTTGTCACGGTGTCTCTTCCCGACGAGGTTGAGCTCGTGGTGACCGCTGCAGCCAACTTGATTCCTATTTTAGTAACTATAGTATATTTAACGCAGGGTTGTCGAGCAGTGGACATCCGGCGTCTGGCTCTGATGTATTTTTTAAAGGGTCTCATTCAGTTTGTGACCATAGTACCGGGTCCGGCGTACATTGACGGGTGTGTGGGCAAGAGTTTTTTGGAAGTGATGTCTGCGGGGATCTGTGCCGACATGATGTTCAGCGGGCACACCGGGATCGTGTTTTTATTAACCGGTTCGTACTGGCGCTGGCTAATGGTACCGCTGGAGGCAGTTCTGCTGGTGTTGGGCAAACAACACTACATCTCGGACACCATTGTATCCGCAATCGTGTGTTCGTGGATTGAATTAAGGGTTGTCTGACCTATAAGCAGATCGACGGTGTTCTAAATGTACACGTTCAAGGCGACGGAAACGACCGACGCTTCGTACGACGAAATCCAACGCAGTTTGTCCACGCACCCCAAACTGAAAGACATTTACGCCTGTGCAAAAAAGGGTTCGGCGTTCTTTCTGTACAAGGGTTGTACACGGGAGGTGCTCAGTCTCTTGCCCGGCGGTGCAGCACACATCGTGCCCCTGAAACCCGACAACCCGCTGCTGTGCATGCCCACGACCCCCGGTGTAGTGTACATTTTTGGATACACTTGAGTACATTTTAAACAAACCTTAAATGTGATTTCACATCTTCTGTCACAATTTTGTTTAATGCTGTCTTCACATCTTCCTGCGTGAAAACATCACCTAACTGTTCCCTCAGAGCATGCAACACCGCATGCATTCTACGCTCCAGTTCTTTATCCAGTCTACCCGTCGGCATGTACATGTCATGCAGGGCTTTACGGTTGAGTTGATATTCTTTCACAATGTCCTCCTTTACAGAGTCCAATATTTCCAACATCTGTGCACGGACACGGGGGTTGTTCGCTGCGGGGACATCCTTCCAGTTACCCGTCGCTCTCGCATGCAGAACCTGAGAAATCTCAGGTTGTTCTCTCAGAAACGCAGTGGCAAATGCCAACGCTCTGTCATTGCGTATCTGATTGTTCATTGCTATTGCCTGTTTTTCTAATTCTTCTTTGATATTAAATTCGCCACGAATCGGTTGAACGTGCGCCGCGTCACAGGCTTGACGGGCTATTTCTTCAAACTGTTCTCGTTTGCTTTCCAGGTGGTAATAGCAAATCAATTCATTCAATTCATTTATGAAAGATTCATCAATGGATTTCGAAGCCATTTTTTACAAATTCCAAACAGGTTATATACCCCCAAAAACCGGAGTGATTTTTTTTAGAGACTCGGCTTGTATAAGTATATGTCCGTTATGTATGAAATGGGCAATTGTGTGGATGATTGTATTGCTCATCACAGTAAGGAGTTGTACATTGAAAACAACGAAAGGTATCACCAAAGGATCCATGGTAATCGTCCTTGGAAATTTTGGAGACGTCCTGATACAGACGAGAGGCGTAGAAAAGCCAAAAGACGGAAAAAATTTGAGAAAGAATTTTTGGAGTGTCGGATGACTGTAGAGCGTAATATAAGCGATAGTGCAAAGGTTAAAAGATATAAAAGAGCGACCGCTGCTCTATAAGGTCATTATTATGGCGAGACAACCCTCAAATGTGTGGTGTAAGAAATGCAACATGTTGTGTTTGACAAGAAAGGATACGCCGTGTGCAAGCACCCGAGGTTTCTCCCTCTGCAGAACGGCATCGTCCAATGTACCCCGGAGTGGTTCAAGCAACGCAAGGGGCGACTGACCGGATCTAAATACACCAACCTGTACTTTATCAATTCAAAAGAGGAGTACGACGCGTACTGGGAGCAGGTATGGAACAATGGACCGAGAGAACCGTTCTCTGACGAAGCCCGGGGTTACATGGAGTACGGTAAGACCCACGAGGACATTGCTCTGTCGTTTTTCCTGGAGCAGTACAAAACAATCGGAGACTTGTACGTGGCGGAAGCTCCTTTTTTTCCGCACACGATCGACTACTTGGGTGCTTCTCCGGACGGGATCTACGCTATCTACGACGGCGACGCAATTAAGGAGCAGGGGATTATTGAAATCAAATGCCCCGCGAAGCAGCGCAGACCCTACGCCAAGTTCAAAGCGTACTACGTGGCACAGACGTACGCCGAGATGGCGTGTTCCGGTTTGAAGAGTACCATTGCAATAAGTTGGGGACCTCGGAACATGAGGGTGTGGCGTTGGAAATGGGACGAGAAGGTCTGGAACGTGATTTCAAACATCATCGAGGGATTTCGGGCGCACGTGCCCTACGACCAGTTCCGGGAGTTGCAGCACGAGTTGGAAGTGGTGAGCAACAAAGTGTCAAAGGAGGCGGAATGCCTACACGTCGGCAAGGGGTTTCCGATCAGCATGTGACTCAACGGGTGTAGAACAGGTGTAGAACCGTGTAGTGACAGAGTCGTTCACAAAATTAATTGTCGCTCCGTTCTTGACTTTGCTGTACTTCCAGTGTTTCATGTATTTGTCCAGTTGTCGTTTGCAGTCTTTTTTGGTGGTTTTTAGCTCTAGAATGATGGCTCCTTTCTTGGTCATGATGACAATATCCGCGTACCCGTGCCCAAAGGGAACTGTCTCCAGAATGTAGGGGATGACCACTTCTTCGTAGACTTCGTAGGACTTGCGGAGTTCTCTGGCTAGCATGACTCTAAAGTTGTTTTCCAGGTAATCCATTGACGCCAGCATTTCACAGACCTTTTGAGCGGCGTTTGAAATGTCTCGATGCTCTGTCATTTGCACACCTCCATCCGTGGGTTATACCGTGGGTTATACCGTGGGTTATACCGTGGGTTATACCGTGGGTTATACCGTGTTATCGTGTCATGCAAACATATGGCGAGTTGGTCGATGTTGTATATGTTGCAAAAAATGTCCCAAAAAAAGCAAAAAGACGCGACCAAGGACACGGAGGACACGGAGGACACGGAGGACACGGAGGACACGAAGGACAGTACAAATATGAACAAACACAATGCAAACATTATAAAGGTATGGTCCGAACAGGGTGTGGACGAGGCAGTGAATCAAATGTTTGTCCATCCGGAGAAAGGCACTCGGATGAGTTACTCTGAAATGAGAAGTTTTTACGGGTAGTATATAAGACACGTAGTGGTGTTAAAAAAGATGCAGGTTTTCGTAAAGACATTGACTGGAAAAACAATTACACTGGATGTTGAACCCACCGATACAATTGAGAATGTCAAAGCCAAGATTCAAGACAAGGAAGGCATTCCGCCCGACCAACAACGGTTGATTTTCGCGGGAAAGCAGTTGGAGGACGGTCGCACGTTGACCGACTACAACATTCAAAAAGAGGCTACACTTCACTTGGTATTGAGGTTGCGTTAGTCTCCTCCTCCTCCGACTCTGCTACTTCGTGCGGTCGAATGTGTGGCGTGTGTGGCGTGTTCGGCGTGTTCGGTGTTTTTGTTGTATTTGTTTCTGCATGTAATATATTGGGTCTTGGTTTGGATACGGTGAGTTTGTGCATGAATTGTCTGAGCATTTAGTTTATGTGTTCGTTCTCTAAATACAACGAACTTATTTAACCAGTGACCGTGTCCTTAAACACTCTGTGAAATGTTGGTCGTTCGATTTGGTCGAAATCGATTGAGGCTGCATACTCGTGTGAATCAAATTAAACACTCTCCAATATTTAAACTTCAGGGGGTGTATTCTTCCAGACACGTTCCTGGTGCGATTATGGTGTCTAAAGATAAGTACGTGTTGGACAGTTTGGGAGAGTACATGTGCCATTCGTTAGACCCTAGTTGTGAGGTTGTGGGTAAATGTGTGTTTGCTACTAGAGATTTATCTCCTGGAGAAGAGTTAACAATTATACACACACCAACGTGAAAAATCTACAATTTATTCGGAGCTACAAACTGTTTACCACGTACAAGTAATTTGTGTTCGGCAAGCGATGTGTATCTCCTGTTCCCCCCGTTTCCGTATCCCCCGTATCCCCCGTTTCCCCCGTTCCCGTTTCCCCCTTGTCTTCCATTTTGCCCGTTCCCCCCCCATAGATTTCTATCATGTCCGTCGTCGGGGTTGTAGTTATTAAATGGTCCGAAAAAATTCCGTCGAGCCTGCTCCAACCCTCGCTGTTGCTGCTGTCGCGACTGCCACTGCTCCTCCTCCTGCTGTTGTTGTTGCTGCTGTCGCTGCTGCTGTTGTTGTTGCTGCTGTCGCTGCTGCTGTCGCTGCTGCTGCTGTCGCTGTTGTTGTTGCTGTTGTTGTCGCTGTTGTTGTTGCTGTTGTTGTTGCTGTTGTTGTTGCTGCTGTTGTTGCTGCTGTCGCTGCTGTCGCTGCTGTCGTTGTCGCTCCTCCTCCTCCTGGTACCGCCGCCAATTGCCATTTTGTCTTTTATTACGTTGTTGTCGTTGTGCATGATTTCGACCTCCACCTGTTCGACCTCCGTCATATTGATTTTGATCACCTTCGCCTTCACTATCGGAAGATTCATATTCGGAAGATTCATTTCCGGAAGATTCGGCTTCAAATTCAAAATAACCCTCCGGTTCATTTCTATGATTTCTAGGATAGTGCGCCATTTTTTATGTACTTCAACCTGCTATTATATAGTGTGATTTTTTACAATCGTAATCTTCTCACTTTTCTGGATCGAAGTTCTTGGTAGTTCATTTCAACACAGAGCATGTGTTTGCATATTTGTACGTCTTTGCAGGTGCACGAGACCGTTTTGTTTTTTTGGATGTGCACACAGTATATTTCATGGCTTTGAAACCATTTTTGACTTTTGCAAAACACTTGGTTGTTTTGCACGTCCGTCACATACACGCACCTGTTATTGAATTGGTGCCCGTCGTAGTTACGGATTAAGGGCAGTCTCTCTCCTGCAGGTGGTTCGTTGTGATACATTTTGAGAGCCCGTGCCATCCGAGTCTTACCGTACTTCACATCGTACCTCATTTTCAATGTGTAGCGTGGTATATATAATATGGCGAGGCTGATCCACAGATAATTGATCAACGAAATGCAACGTTTCGAACCTTTGTTGACATTGGAGACGGATCCGGATCCGGAGCCAGAGCCGGAGACTCACTGCATGGAAAAAATAGTTTTGATGATGTTAGTGTTTCAAACAGTTGTGTTGGCAGTCATACTGATCATTCTGGTGGTGTTTGTGCCTGAAATAAGTAAAATATTACAAGATGTGACAGGGGTGCTGCCCGAGATGCAGAGCACTGTCGAAAAATTGACTTGGATGGTGCCCGAAGTGGACAGAGGCATCCGAAACCTGGACAAGATGTGCACAGCCATGAATTTAAACTGTGCCTAGATGAAAGTTTCGTAAATTTTTACTATGATTTGCATCTGTCCCACGTACTGGTGGAGGTCTTTTGATATGTTTCCAGGCGTGCATTGCTCTTCGTTTTTCCAGGTTGATACGCATGAAACTTTTGTCCAGACCATACTTCTTGCCTGAAAGCACCTGCGACCCTCTGATAGCCAGTGCGACACATTTGGCAAAAAGCACCGCGTCCTTGCTGTAGTAGAAATCTTCGGGGTTGCAACGTTTAAATTTTTCGTATCTGTGTGTGAGTGCATACGTCACTTCGTTCATGTGACCGTAGATAATTGGTGCAAAAAAGATTTTTCTATTTGTTTCCGGACTGCTGTTGTACCACTTTTGTGTTTCGTAAGCCATTTTTTCCTCGTAGTGGTTGGTCAGGTACGTGTGAATGTGGTAGTCAAATCGCTGTTTGTAGTACGGTTGCAAGGGTTTGATGTACTCAAACCCGCACGGGTCTTCGTGGCAGTTCTTGGGATATTCGGAAACTCCGTCGGGTGGTTCGGTGAACCGGAGTTCTCTGAAATCGTAGTACCATGTTTTACCGTCACCGCCGTCGCTGTGTGCAATTCTCTCTTTGAATGCTTTCCGCTCTCTAGGCGTTAAATATCTTCTATATTTCGTTCTGATCCATCGTAAGAACTGTTTTTCAGTCTTGATATTTTCAAACTCGGTTTCTTTCAACCCTTGCAACCCGTCCCAAATCGATTGAATCGCGTTCGTGGCACGGGCAACATTCCTTGTTTCGGTATCAGCCCGACTTACAGACTGTGGTGTCACGGTTGTGCTTGCGGAAACCGTCTCCGCTGATGTGAGTGCACCCGAGGCACCCGAGGCACCTTCCGGGTCAGGCGTCGCAGGTATCTCGATCAGTTTGCACCATTGATGAACATCTTGGTCGGCTCTTTCTCTCGCGACTGCGATTGCCGTGTCCCTCGTATCGTCTCCGATCATGTACTGCGTGGGTTTGTGTGTCTTGACGTGGTCGCTCCAGAATTTACTAACATCGTCGTTGGTGAACGCCGCCACGTTCATAATGAATTTGTAGGCTGGTTGTTGGGTAAACTGTTCCATGATGGTTTCGTGGTACAGGATGTCTTTGGCTATTTTTTGTGCTAGATGTTTGGTCAGTGCAATGTACGACGGTTTCTCGTGCCGGAGGCGTTTTGCCAGAGTTTTGTAGTCCTTTGTCACGTGCCTTCGTTCGTCTTCGAGTTCTTCGTCAAGATTTGCATCCGCTTTGCGCTTTCGGTCTGTCCGCCCTGATTTTTGACGGTTTGGTACATTTTCATATACTTTCCAGTTCATTTTGTTTGCACGGTTGAACCCTAAATAGTACCATGTTTTCATCAGACAAAATAAAGTATATAAAGAGTGACGTTTCGTATAAATGGCAGAAACAAAATTACAAGACGTCATTTCAGAATCAAATGAAATCGTTCCAATGACACAAGAATTGAGCAGGCGAGTTGTGATGGAGTGCAACACCAGTGGGATGAATTTGGCACTGGGTAAAATTGTCAACGTGACCAATGGCAATGCGGTGTTTAAGCCTGCAATGAGCCAGGACCTGACCGACGTCGAAAAGGCTGCGTTTCATGCACAGAAATGGGACAAGGGTATCATTACAAATATCCAACTCAAAAGTGTTTCCTCCAATTGTCCCGAGCCGGTAACCGTTGGTTTGAATTTGTTTGAGGGTACTCCAAACATTGTGAATTCGTCCGGATGGTTGTTTGCCAAACAGACCAACGACATGACCGAAGACCATGCTCACGAGAACGATGGTTACACGAACGTCGCCAATATTTTACCTTTTGAGAAGCAGCGTTTGAACGATGTCATTTACACACCCACAAACATTGTAGACAATACCTACATCGACAAGTACGGGTCCTACACCCTTGACAAGTTGTGGGAGGGGGTCGTGCCGTTTCCGAACGAACCGTACTACTACGTGGACCAGGATCATGTGGTGATGAAAATTATTAGTCAAAATTGGGAACAACTGGGCATGGTGCCGGAACACGAGCAGGCGCGTGAGGGTAAATACATCAAGGTGTCTACTGACATTGTCAAAAACTGCATCAATCAACTTTACGAGAATGTCATTCAAGAAATTCCGTACACCAATTTCTCTGAATTTGGAGCCCGGTTTCAAGCCAACACGGAGGGTGAAAAGGAGTACAAAGTAGTGTGTGAGATGTTGATCAAATATAAATTTCCATAAATTTCTAAGCAATTTTTTCTATAATGTGTCTGGGCAGTGTTAAATTCCCCTCACTGTACATGTTGAGTATGTTATGATCGTTTCTCAATTCCAACAGTTTTAGAGCAACCTCCGTCGTGTATGGAATTCTAATTTTGTCTTCTTTGACGTGGTCGTTCACGTCCATGTAGTCCGGGATGTCGATGGATTTGGGTGTCATGTGGACCAATTGTTGTGGTGAAAGTTTGTTATGAATGGGTGTGACCGACAGAGATACGTTGACCGGTTTGAAATGTTGACCGGAGATGTTGCCCATGGTTTGTTTGAACGCGTACGTATTTACCAAGCGACAGCTTTCCCAGTCGCACCTGGAATAGATGCTGTCCAATTGTTGGCTGTCCAAATTAATCAAATGGTTGGATTCGTCGATCCAGTCGGCTGGGTGGTCCTTGGCGTCGACCGACGTGTACCCGATGAGTGGGCTGTGTAAAACCAGACCTTGGTCTTTGTACGCGGCGTTGTAATAGTGAAAATTTTCGGTGCCTTTGAACAACATGTTGGTGTAGCTCGCCGATATGAGATTTCCAGATCCAAAGTTGGCGGCAATTTCTTTGCATTTGTTCAACACTGTAGTTTGGTACTTGTTGGAATAGATCGACTGCACGGAGCCTCTCCATTCCTGAGTCAGGTGGTTGTCTACAATGGTGTAGGTATCTTTGACGGCGTTTCCCAAAGCATCGATGTCTCTGGTTTGGTAGACTCCTGCAGAGGCGTTCATTGGTGGTAGTTCGCACTGTTGGTAGGCTCCACCTTCGAAGAGTGCCCGGCACTGGGCGTTGTTGGGATGTAACCACAGAACGTCCGCGGCGGTAATTTCGTAGTCCGGGTGGAGTGTCACAATCATCCCCTTAAAGATGTCGGTGTCGTACAGCAGTGAATTGTCGTGATCTTTTTGAAAATTTGGTAAGAATTTAACGTCGCCATCGTTGTAGTACTTGGATTGTTTTAAATGATTTATGATACGGGTTTGATCTTCCATTTTTTTTTATACATATTGTCAATAGTTATAGGATCAGATTTTTGATTGTATATATACAAGGTAAAAGATAGTAAATAATGTCATTTGTCAAGACCCCCGCCTTCACCGAAACCAACCAACACTTTCTGTTAAACATGGTTCCAAACCCCACCAAAAAATTTACCAACGACCAGTCCAACGCACAGAGGGATGTGATCAGTCAGATTCGCAATGCGGGTAAAGACCTGTTTCAACCAAATCCCGCGGTTAAAGTGGACGCGTCGGGTAATCTGAAATCCCGTCAACTGTACAATCGCAATGTCAGTATCAATGATTTGGCAACGGCAATGGATAAATACGATTTGGTCATGCAAGTCAATTTGAAGGGAGGTGCCAGCAAATCCGCCATGGTCACGTCTAGTCAACTACAAAGTAGTGCCAGTGTCAGTTCTCCGTCCGGCACGTTTGCGTTTGTTCGACACGGGAATTACGTCCGAGGAATCGACCTTCTGTAATGGTGGCGACTTGTTTCGTCCATCTTCGGGCAGATGCAATTGTTTAACAACGATCGACGAATAAGTATTCCAATCAATTACACCCATTTCATACGCCATGGTTACTTTATCGATGTCTATATCTATTGTGAGTGGTAAAACAAGTTTAACCTGTTGCCTCTGTTTTGCCAAATAAATATTTTTTTGTAATTTAGTCTTCGTAAAATATATTTTGGTGTACAAATCTGTAATTGTAGTTTCAATTTGTTGTCTCCACCAATTTAATGTCGATGTAAACATCATTTCTACCCCGTCCGTACTGCTGCTGTATTGACCGTCTGCAACCAACAGTGCACGGGGTACTCCGAGTGTGGTACAAATTATTTCTTGCACGACTTTGTGGATTTGTACAATGTCCTGCCGTCCCGTGTTTTGAGGTGTTTGTACAATATTGTGTCCCGACGGTAGTTGTACTATGTTGTCCAATTTTCTGGCAGCGTTGTTGTTGCCCATGTGTTCGTCGTACAACTGTTTTTGTTTGTTTAGAATTTCAATGTTGACTTTGTTTCGACTGTACTGCATGTCCTCGCTGATTTCCGACGCGTCGGCGTCGGCGTAGTAGTCAAAATCTACACCCTCTTGGCGTTCTCTCGATGTGTCCGACACTTCTGAAAAAAACTGCGGCGTACTTTTGTTGTTTTCCATTTGTGAACAGTCTTTGCGCAATTTGTACAGGAACTTGATGTACGGGTTAACTTTCCAAGCCAGTGAACTGATCATACCGACTCCTCCCATAATATGTGGATGGAACCCAAACTGATCGTAAATAAGAATTTCGTCGGGATTCAGTTCCGTGGACTCTACAATGAACGACCTTGCACCGTTGGTAATCTCCACTGAAATGTTGACCAGATTGGGGTCCACCACTTGCGGGTACTTGCGCCCAGCACCGTCCTCCACAATGCAGACCATTGCAAACCCAAACGCCGTCACATGGTCAATAAATGTTTCGATAAACAGATACCAGTACTCTTGGACCGCGTCTTGGACTGCCAGCGGTGGTACAAACTTTTTGTTGTTTTTAGTAAACTCGATTCCGTTTGAAAGCAATTTGTGTGAAATCATTTGTCGACACATAAAAAAAATCGAAGTATTGTTGTAATCATTCCACATCTGAAGCAGTGTCGACCTGGGGATGGAAAATATCATAGTACTAATACAGCCACTCGTGCTATAAATAGTATGTGCGACCCATCCGACGTGACCATTTATTTCATCGGACTGTGCATGTTGGGGTCCGGGTGTACACTTGTTACATACACACTATTACTACAAGAGTTGTCAAAGAAATGAACATACCTTGGTTTGTACTGGTGGTGGTGGCAGTGGATAAAACACAACCGTTTCTGAGACCTTACTACGTGGACACCATGGTGTGTCTCTACGCCGTGACGTACGGTGTCTGGTGGGTAGTGAAGCATGAAAAGGAGTGGCAGTGCAAACTCGACGCCACGTCCGGTGCACACAAACTAATATACTTTCAGAGCATGGAAGCCGCCGTCACTATACCCCATGCTTTTGCCAGTGCGTACTTGTTGTTTGATTTGGTCATTCCAATGTGGGTGTTCTACACGTGCCTGGTCATCGGTGTATTTGGACGCCCGCTCGTAGACTGGAGGTGGAAAAAACAAATGATACAACTGAGCCTGGGTTAAAAAATGTAAACTATATATATTGAACCGTACAATAAAGAATGTCTGACTCGGACAACTCGGACAACTCGGACGACTCGGACGACTCGGAAATGTGGAAGAAGATGTTGGAGTATGATTGGACCTCAGACTCAGAGAAACCGTCCACACCACAAGCTCAGCGACCACAAGCTCAGAGACCACATACACCAGCCACTGTGGAAAGAGGATCGCACCGAGACGAACTACTCCAAGAATGTAATAAACTACGTTCGCAGATGACACAAATGAGAGCTTTGATTTGTGACAATGAAACCGTCTCTCTGCAACAGGAGAATCAAGAACTGAAAGATATAATTACAGAATTGAGAGAGTTGTCATTGAACCAAAACTCATTGTCCGATTTTTTACCCAGAGCATTTACAATTTTAAACAGTAACCGAGTAACACAATTGATTTACGCATCCAACAAACTGCGTTTATGATCGTTTGACTACGTAATTTTCCGTGACCGATCCGACAGAGCGCATCTGGTCACTGAACCGCACCAAGTAGGCAGTCAAGTCGATATGTTCGTTTAAATATACAGGATCACCGTCGTTGTGGTCGCAGGGGGTGCATCCAGTGTGACGTTCTTTGTACGACAGCTTGGTTTCATCCAGAAACCCGTGAAAGTTTCTGTGTCGCACTTTTCGTTTTTTCTCTTGGCAGCACGACCACCCGGTCTCACCATTGTACTTGCCAGGATGGTAACTGCATTGAAACAGTCCAATGTTGTCTACAACGTCGTACCTGATCCCACATCGATAACAGGTGTCTCTGTATTTGTTGGGACAGTAGTCTTTGACCGCCTTCCATTTTGCGTCTGACCAGCTCATCTTGCAAGGGGTACAATCGGTTATTTATAGCCACTTGTTTTCCAGAATGTCTATCGCATGGATCCACCTGCAGGACACCGTCCCTTCCGCCTCCACTTCGTGTTCCGACCATGTTTCTACACTGACAGCGCGCATTGTAATCTGTTTTGGTCGCACTCTGGACTTGTACATGTTGGCGTACTCCTCCTTGCATCGGATTTGCTCCGTGCCTGTTTTGACCACTCTGGCATTGATCCACGTCCTGCCACCACAAACGTGAAACATGTGATCGTTGAGCAGTGTTCCTTTGTAGTCGACGTTGTGAGCAAACACAATGTGAGACCCCCTGTCACAGAAATTGGACATGTGTTTAGCAACCGCCTGCATTTTGGTACGGTACGCGTCGTCCAAGTTGAGTGATTTAACAGCAGCGGGGTGGTACTTGGTGGAATGTTTGAACTGGACCGAGGGAGTGGTGTCAATGAGCATCCACGAAACCAACGCCGCCGATACAACAAAGATTGCAAAGAAATGGAGTGGATTGGTTTTTTTGTGGTTGTTGAACATTTCATTGACTCCAAGACTATAAATACCCACTGTGTAATTTGGAAATGGATGCATGGAAAGAAAACATCACTAATTGTACGTGTTGGCATCCGGCACTGACAGTGCGTACTGTCGCCAATATGATTCAAAGCAAAGATGTTAAAATGTTGGTCGAGGGGTACAAGTTGGTCAGCGACTGCAGTGTTGACCAATTCGTACCGTGGCAGAACAAGTGTCAGAACAAGTGGCAACACGACGCGGACCCAAATCCATCCATCAGAGTTGTGGCAATGGAAAAAATATTTAACATTGCAAGTGTTCACGGGTATACGCCCGCCATGCACCAAGACATTTGTGAACACCTTCGTCAAATTTCAAGTGATTTGCCCGAAGTGAGAGCAAAAATATTATCCTTGGAACAAAAGACGGTGACAACGTCGGTGGTTACCAATAATTGCACGTGTGGACATAGAGACCATGGGTTGGTCCGTGCACAGGGTTATACACGTGTACCACAGTGGGGACCGTGTGACACGTATCCGGAAACGTGGAAACCGTACACTGTCTCTTACCCGTTGTTGGACGTGGACGACAAAGGACTTCTCCTTTCCATACAACCTCCGGAACCTCCGGAACCTCCAGACATTGTCGACAGTTATTTTCAAATTGCCTCTCAGATGAATGCCAGAATCATATGGAACCGTGTATCTGAGCAGAAATACGTCAATTTTGAGTTGGGTGTACCGGATGTCCCCAGCATCAAACGGCAAAGGCTGTACGACAAGAATTTCATTGATTTTCCAATTTCGTCGTACAACAGTGTGAAATTGTGTCCCAATTCGTTTGGTGAGTATTTTCAGTTTTACGGTGGTACAGAGTACTCTCCAAACTTGAAATACCAGTCAAAGACAGCGGTCGCAGACCATTTTAACATAGACAAAGATTCACACACCGACATGTTTCGATCAGACTGTTCCTTGTGGTACACCTCCCACCAACTACGTCTGAGAAAAAAAATATTGCAGTACGCCACCAAGGACAATTGGAAATCGTTTGTCAATACCCTCAAAGACGAAATTAAATTGATTGAGTTCGACCCGCCCGGAACACACAAAGAGAGATACAAATACTGGCAACTGATAAAATAGACTATAAATACATTTTATTGTAATTGAAAATGCCGGTGTTTGAGACCACCACGCCCGATCCTCTTCAGATGTACATTTGTTTCCTTCCGGCAAGTCAAGAATTGCAAGACCTTCACTGGTTAAACAGGGCAGCCGCCTACGTCTCCGGGAGTGACCGCCCCATGATTCACACCGAACTACTTTTTGCGGAACAGTCCAACGATAATGAAATTATTGGTCAGTCCTGTAGCATTCACTACAACGGCAACGTATTTTTTGAACCCAAAAAATTTTCCAGAAGTGAATGGCATTTTCGTCTGTGTCCGTGGAACGTGGACAAAGCCATGGCGTTCTGCAAGGACCATGTTGGTGACGGGTTCAACCATGTTGGGTACTTCATGAATCCGGTGTGCAGAGCAAGGGTCACAAACGATCGATGGTTCTGTTCAGAAATCGTTGCGGGGGCACTGAGGGCAGCGGGTGCAGACGTGGAAACCTCGCTGCACCCACACGCCTTGTACGAGTCACTGAAAAGCATTACGGTCCCCGCCTGTCCCCGGAACCCAGACATGAACTTCTGATTTCACACCATATGGCGAGACACCTATTTAAAGGGTGGTATGTATAAAAAAATGAGCTTTGACACTGTGTTTGAGTCTGCTCTGACGCAGGACCAGGATAAAAAGAGACCAAACGATTTTGTAATTGTACGGAACAGCAAAAGAGCTCGGGTGACGCCCACCACACAACCCACCATAATGTCCATGAATGGAAAATTTAATACCGAACCCAATCTGGTCTCGCAGCAGCATTTTTTTAACAGACAAAACCAAGAAAAAGAATATACTCACGTGTCACCGTGGCATTTTCCTTTTGTGCAGGCACTGCTACAGAAAAAAACAATCCCCAATTTTGACATGAATCTGTTTGATCACATTGACAGGTACAGAGATTCAATAGAGGGTGTTACAAGGGCGTACGAAGAGGCATACTTGACGGATGCCTCCGGAGACCAACGCAAATGCATTAACGAAGAGGAGTGCGAAGGGTTAAAAATCTGTTCGGAAGGGTTTGTTCTAAGAGAGTTTTTACTGCCGTCACAACAACTTGTCTACCAACAAACCAAACGATATCCATTGGACCGTGAACCCTGTGTCATGTGCAAACGGTTGAAAATTGCCAAAACAGTCATTGCCACCCGGGCGGCAGGCAACGGGTTAAAAGAGGACTATATCATTCAAGACTACTACAATTTTGTAGACTTGGACAACGAGTATCGCCTGGAAGATTGTTTAATAAGCAAGAAAAACACATGGGAGGGGCTGTGCAATCCCGTAGTGTTGCACCAGCGCAATAATTACCGTTTTGTACTCAAAAACAAACGTAAAACATACGAACAATGGCGGTACCCTTTTTTTCGGTCCACGCTCGGCGAGAATCCGGGCGCAAAATTAACAACGAGACCAGGCACTACCCGTTCCTAGATTCCATGCAGAAATTACAGCGCCACTACGCCGGATCTGTACACGAATATTTGTTTGTGGATTCGTTTTCAGAAATCGCACACAGAGTACCTCAAAGAACATCCACGCTTGTCGACGGAAACGGAGGACTCATCCATAACGCCGTGGGGTACATACTGGACGAACTCAACACGCTGTGCAACGAGGCACCGGGTCACATTGTTTACGATTTGTCACTGTACATGGACATGTTCATACCTCTGTTGGACTGCCCGGACCTGAAAGACGACCAAAAAATGTGTATCGATACAGGAACCGGTGCACCAATAGAGCTGCTCATGCCCAATAAATGTTTTCATTCGGGACTGTTACCCAACAACGTCAGCAAACTAATGCAGTGTTCATTTTGGTCGGACAGTGGTAAATTAGAACCCATCGTGCATCTGTTAAGCAAAAGCACGCCGCAACGGTGTCAAATCAGAAGTTTGACACACATCATATACAACTACTCACGCCTACACAGCGACGTATACGAATTCCTTGTGAAATGCTTGCAGTGTTCGTTGATGGGGACTTACGAAGGTGTTAGGCGCCCTCCGTTCGAATCTCGCAGACGGTTGTACAGGACATTTGAAAACTTGGACAAACATAGCTTCTTGCAGTGGATGAAAAATAACCACCAACAGCTGTTGTTCTTCACCATAAAGGAGTACTTGGTGTTTGCGGCAAAATGCCTACCGGCACTGCGGATGGAACTGATTGAACGATACAACTGGTCTCACTTTGAATCAACTGTCACAACCGCCATGGACAACGTAAGAATGACCAATAAAAACATGGACTTTGAAGGAACAGAATCTACACTGCTGACAGTAAACAAGTCACAGACAAACCTATACAGACCAGTCAAACACCCGTTTGTACATTTTGTTTTGCAAGAGTTTGAAAGAGAGGACGACACAAACCACGTGAAACATACCAACATAGTGCAAGAGTACATCAACATGTTTTACGAGATGCTCATTCGAGTGCCGAGAGGAAATATACCCTTTCAGTGGCTAGCCTGTTTTGGAGCGGACCAGAACACCTGCAACACCATTGCAAACATTCAAACACAAATGGAAAAGGACGGAATAAAATTGACGCTAAGGTCATTCATACAAAATCTTCCAACATCGGTGGGCATGGGGTTGAGGTGTTTGTCAATAGCCTACGACAAACACAACAACATTAGAATGTTTACATTGCCGGTGCACGTGGTCGTGGAACAGATTAGGTCCCTGCGTAAAAGATACAATGTGCCGGACGGTGAACAGACGTCGGAGATGGGGAAATCCCTCGTCTGTACACAGTGTAAAAAATTCAAAGGGTTTGTGGTACACAAAAAGAAAAAAACAGTCAATCTTTTCGCGTATGGACATTCCAAAGTACTCGTCAATTATCAAACCAGTAAAATGTACTGTGGTAGAAGGTGTGACAAGCTTGACAAAAAAAGAGAAAACGATGCAGAATTTGAATCGGCAGACATTGTAGAAACTAGAGAAACGAAACGATGTGCCAAAGAGTACAGGAAAAATATCAACAACAGGCTATGTGCATCGACAGAACTGCTTGAAATACCGTTGCTCGGAAATATACTGCAGTTTTACGGAGACCTGTACACAATATGTCCGCAGTGCGGCAGTTTCATGAAATACGACCCCAAACAAATATACAACGGCATGTACTGCGGGTGCTGCATCCAGGATGGGAAACGAGTGGGAGACATACAGTGTGCCAGGTGCGGTGACAAGCGCCACCTGGGTGAACCCATTGTTGTCTCCAGTGGGGAATCCATCTACCTCTGCAGGCAGCACTACAAACCTTGGATCAGAGAGGCGACGTCGGTACTGGACAAAGAAACAATACTAAAGGGATTGGAGGAGAAATGGAAAAGACTGCAGAGTATTTAAATTAAAATCTTAGTTGTATTTTACTGAAGCCCAACAAGGAGCCCAACGGAACCTCAATAGGAACCTCAATATCGACAGTTTTGATATTTTTCCTGCCGTTCACCCTGAGTGATCTGCCATCTACGGTGACGGCAGTCCACCAATGACCCTTGGAGTCTTTTGTTACACTGTGCACAGTGATCCATTCATTACTACCTTTGATTTTTACTTGTGTAACCTTTTTTACTTGCTTTTGTTTATTTTTTTGAATGATTTGATTACGTTCAACTTGTTTACGTAAATTTCTATTTTTTTGAAATGTTTTTCTTCTGTCTTGTTGATTTTTGACACTCTGTGTGTATCTTCTACCCACTCGTGTCTTTTCTTTTTCGGTTTTCGTTTCGCCAGCAGAAGTGGCTTCGGCTTTCGTTTCGCCAGCAGAAGCGGCTTCGGCTTTCTTTTGGGCTTCGGCTTTTTTGGCAAGTGCGGCTTCGGCTTTGGCAAGTGCTTCGGCTTTTTTGGCAAGTGCGGCTTCGGCTTTGGCAAGTGCTTCGGCTTCGGCTTTTTTGGCAAGTGCGGCTTCGGCTTTCTTTTTGGCGTCGGCTAGTTTTGTGGCAAGTGCTTCGGCGTCGGCTTTCTTTTTGGCTTCGGCTAGTTTTGTGGCAAGTGCTTCGGCGTCGGCTTTCTTTTTGGCTTCGGCTAGTTTTGTGGCAAGTGCTTCGGCGTCGGCTTTCTTTTTGGCTTCGGCTAGTTTTGTGGCAAGTGCTTCGGCGTCGGCTTTCTTTTTGGCTTCGGCTAGTTTTGTGGCAAGTGCTTCGGCGT
>Ga0209091_10001251_pt1 | contig 22574 bp, 29 predicted proteins | sample ArcticOcean_MG_C_6_FD_187438 | JGI IMG/M metagenome (GOLD analysis project Ga0209091, IMG submission 187438) | Marine microbial communities from western Arctic Ocean - ArcticOcean_MG_CB8_128 (SPAdes) (version 2) | ecosystem: Environmental > Aquatic > Marine > Oceanic | place: Arctic Ocean...
TATATCATAATTTAATTCAAAAGTCAAGTCTAGGTCGACCGGTATAACTGTAAGTGGTCTTCTATCTTTTCAGGCGAGTTTCTTAACTCTTCCCTATCCTCTTTTCAGTTAGGATTGTAAGACTCGTATTTGGTTTTACCAGCGTCATCACGGTAAGCACGTAAAATTTGTTTACGATTTTCACCATCATTTCTGTAAGAACAATGGATCCACCCACTGTTTGGTTCTCCAATATTATGGTATTCCAGGATCAGTTGGTCAAAATCTAGGTTCTCTGCTATATACTTACATAGTTCAGCATTAGACATTCCAAACACCTCGAAATCGGCAGCCTGGCCTTTAGCGTGTTGTGAATTTACACTTGATCCAATCGATACACATAACTCTGGACTACGATACCCACTAGATACTGATACCACTTTACCATAATGATCTCGGACTTTTTGTAAAACATTTACACAAAGTTCTTTTAGATTATTCATGTGGTCTTCGCTAGGGTTATTACTAATACCTTTACGTTCAGCCGTTTGGCTCTTAGTCATTTCGTTTAGACTAAAATTATTGCTTAGTTTCATTTAATTTATCCTTTGCTTGTAATTTTTTTTTCTTTAGAGAGTGAACATCTTTCCAAGTGTCATATGATCTATCATTATATCTAACTGTTTCAGCTATTGTAACTTTCTTCTTTAAGTATTTATGATATTCTTTATAGTTCATTATTGATTCCTCGTTAGTTTCATTATTTTTTCTATTTGTGACTTAATAATTGGGCCACGATTTGGCCAATGTATATAAGGTTCTTCACTCTTTTGTAGGTTATATAGAAAAGGCAATATTATTTTCTCTATTTCTTTAAATCTCTTTTCAGTTGCCTCACTATTTACTTCTTTGGTAATTGTTTCTTTCTCACTTACAATTTGCATAATTTCGTTCATCATAGACTTAACATCTGAAACATCTGATTTGACTTTAGATAGTTCTAAATTTTGATCGTCTATTGCTTTAGGGTCTATGGTTGGTTGATTGTTCTCTGCTGGTTTTTCAACAGGTGTAATACCCCAATCTTCATCAAGGTCGAAACCTCTCATATAGTCTGGTATATCTGCCATTGTTATTTTCCTTTTTGCCGTTTTTGATGTTTTGTTACAACCTGTTCGGTCTTAATCTGTTTAATAGTTTTCTTTGTAACTTGGTTAGCAAGTTCGCTTTGTGGGTGTGCCTCGCCTATTTTAGATAGAGTTTCGTTCCAACCACTATCATTCTTCATATGGCGATTACCTGTACTTGATACAATATTTATACCTTTAGGAACCTGTTTAATATGTTTCTTCTTCTTTAACAACTCTTCCATTTCAGCAATAGTCATCATATCGTCATATTCTTTTTTGGTCTTTGAATTGTAAAATGTATATGATGGCATTATAGGTTTGTAATTGCCTCTAGTTTATCTTTAGCATGTGCTAGTATTTCTACTTTTTTCTCTGCTGTTATTACATAATCAATATGTTCAGCAACACCAATTGGTGACGCTAAGAAAGTTTTTAAATCTGCTTCAGCAACAGCAATATCACCTTCTAGTTTTTTTATTAATGCTTCTTTAATCATTAGAATCCGTTCCTTTCTTCTATTAAACTTAATTCTTGTTTTTCTTCTATTCTTCTTAATGTTTGTTCTTCATTAAAACCTTCCATTGCTAATTCATGTAAGGTCTTTTTGTCTTCTCTTAATCCATCCCATAATAATTTCTTTTCATCATATGTAAATGGTCTTATCATATTTAGTCCAATTTCTTTTCGTTCTTTTGTTTGTCTTTTAGATTCCTCTAGTGACATCTTTTCCATTTCTTCATAGTCCATAATTATTTCTTTCTAGTAAAACTGCCTTTGCCTTTTTTAGGTTTGACAACTTTGGGTTTATATTTTGGTGTTCTTACTTCTTTTGCTATAGGATTAGTTTTAAATATTCTATCCCATGACTCTCTATAAGTGTCATTAGATATTCTACTCTTACCGTCCCACTTAACCGACATTGGCAACTCCTTCAACCCACCATTGTGGTGGTGTAGATGGTGATTTCCAACTAGCAAAACTTTGTTTCTTCTCTATGTAATATTTTCTATAAGAACCAACCACATCACCTGGTATTTTACATTCGTCAGGCATTGCTGGTGTAGGGTCTGTAGCAATCATATTTACAGGTATATTTTTAGGTGGGTGTCTCAATACATCTTTTAATTTCTGAATAGTCATGTGGTCTTTCGTATGATTATATCTCAATTTAAATTCATCATTAAGAGCAATCATGTGGTTGTATAACCAATTATAATGAAATACATTTGCCATAACCCACACTGTACTAGGGTGACCTGTATGGCATGCTTTGTATAGAGTAGTTTCAAATAAGTTATCTTTCAACAACCATCTTTTAATATTTCTATTACCATTTTTATTTCTTTGTAGATATTCTTCGCCGTCTAGCATTCTGTGTGCTGTGGATAACATTTGAGCAGACTCAATAATCATCTTACAAACATGTTTATCTATTAACATCTTTGCTGACACAATAGGGTCTTTATGAACATAAAATATATTCATTAGTTTGATACCTTTTTAAAGTAGTCTGTACAATTGTATTTTGTACATAACTTTCTAAACACATTAAACCAAAGTTCTTTCCACTCATTGGTTCTAGCATTCTTACAAGCTTTTTCAGCGTTTGATATTCTTTTTATTTGTCTTGCTGTTAGATGTTTCACCATCATAAGTTCATTTATCATAATATATCTCCGTAGTTGTCTTATTATAACACATTATAAGACACTTGTCAAGCCTCTATTTTCCAAGATTTGTGCCATTTGTTATTATAGTTCTAAAAACTGTGAAACCAGGATTATTCCAATCGACCTTTTTGACACACTCGGTATCGGTCACACAGGTGGTTTTCATACAACCTGATAAAATCACAGCAGTGAGTAATATAATACTAACCTTTATCATTCCAGTCATATATTTGGTCTATTTTAACTTTAATCTCGTCAGGAGACATGTCCTTAAACTCTCCCATGGTCGCCACCATCTTTTTATAATCTCTTTGTTTCTTACCTAACTTATCTAGTTTTCTCTTTTGTCTATTCAGTGTATCTTGTAGATTAATTTCTTTCTGTAGTTTAACAGCTTGTTTTGCCATTCGCCACTGTCTCAATGATATGTTGGCCGCTATCAATAACAATACTGCCAATGGATCAAATACAAATATGAGTATCAATATCACTATACGAACAGCACTATCAAAATTGTTTTCAGCGTTCTCGCCATAGATCAACTCTGCTACATATTTGATAGGTCCTACTTCAGCCTCTATCTTGTTTTGTTCTAAACTTAATATACCCTTTTCTTCGGATAGTTTGCCAATCTCATTACTTGCTTCTTTGATTGCCGTGTTTAGTTCTAATCTTTCTGGTTCTTGTTTCTTTCTTTCTTTTAGACCTCTGGTTACAAATTCTTTATCGATATAAACTTCTAGTGCCTTGTCTAATAGTGTTAATGTCTTTTGTGATCTATCAATAATAAGTTGTTGTGACTTAATTTGATTATTCAATAATTCTATTTTGATGTTATTACTTGATGATGGTTTAACTTGATCTAGGTGTGCCTTTGATAGAAAACCAAAGATACCCATAGAGGTAATGAATATTAATATTATGATGGCACCAAACAGATACCCTTTTAATAACCTTGGTACATCACTGTTCCAATTATGATACAACCAACTGGCCGCTACTAACTTACCAACTTCTAGTGCTGAACCCATAGCGATAATAGGTATCACAGCGCCAGCAAATAATGTTGCTAGTCCAATGATTGAATACCCAGCCGCTATAACTGATATAGATATGGCTGATAAAAATGTTAGTATTGTTAAAAACATGTCTTAATAATTTTTTCTAATTTTGATTAATATGGATTTTATTTTAGCGAAATAGTCTTTGTCTGTGGCATAAGCGTCAAGTGTTTCTGTAAATCTAAAAGGGTCTGTAATACCTTTTTCTCTTAACTTTCTATATTCAGAAAATCCTTTACCATTGTTCAGTATATTTATATAGTTTAATACACTATCACATTCATGTTTATAAACTTTTACTCCCCACTTCTTTGGTTTATTTGATGGTAACATATGTGGTTCTCTTAAATCATATGTTCTAATACCAAATAGATTTTTACCTTCTCTGGCAAATCTACTGTTTCCCCAACCAGACTCTAAAGCGGCCTGTGCTAGTAATACTTCTAAATTAACTTTCTCTATATCGTTATGATAATAGACATGATGAACACACTGCTTCACATTATGTAAAAATTGTTTATTGTTAGTATGTTCGAATTTTGGTAATGATATGCCTTCTTCAGCAAGTGTATGGTAGTGTGACCATGTAAACCCACAAAAGGTTACAATGGTCGCCACCATTACAGTTCTAATTATTGCTTTTAGATTGCTCAATTATTTTACCCTTGCTATATACTCGTATGATTGTACTGGTTGTTCATCAATACCCTCAAAGTAAATATAATTAACTTTCTTTTGAAAGAAGTCTAATTTATTTTTGAAACCATTAACAGTATCAAATATTACTTGTGCTTGTTTTTCTGTATAGTTATTATAAACATCTTTTATCCAGTTTCCTTCATAATATACTGTTTGTTTTCCTGCTAGATTACTAGGTTTTGCTAGTTCTCTAATTTGTATTACTGCCTCACCGATTTTACTTTTCAAATAAGGGTCTAGTTCTTTTGTTACTCTTGTCATCATGTCTCTCCATTTTTATAAATCAAGGCCAATTCTATTTAACTTTGGTCTAAAACTGTAGAAAATCTTATTATGATTTCCCGAGTCACCTATATTAGCCATTTGATATAGATGGACCATTTCGTGTCCTAAAGTTTCCACAAAATCTCTTTTATCTCTGTATTCAGGTAGCATTTCTAAATGAAATTGTCGTGTGCCTTTTCTTTTCCACTCCCAACAAATTACCTGACCAAAACAATATTTCTTACTTGAATCTCTATAAATTTTTTTAATTTGAATTTCGTTAAAAGGTGATAGTATGTTATTAAACACTGACTTGTTAATAACAACAAAATATTTTTTAATGTCTTTATAGGTTGTCTTATATTTCTTACGAATAGACAAATCCCTTTTGATCATTCTTTTGGTTCTCATGTTATTGTTTATTACTCTCTTTGGCATTACATTCTTTATCCTCTATTTGACTACCTTTTAATAATGAACATTTATATTCACTATCTGCTTTTAATCTCATTTCAGCTAATATACCATCAAGTATGGCAGGTAAATAAGCTTGAATAACTTGTATCGACTCTAGAGCAAATTGGTGTCCTAATTTTGATAGTTCAGACTCTAATATCTTTTGAGTATCAACATCAATACCATTTACTTTAGATTGTATAACAGAACCAATAACTGCCTTGTTATACTCATTAGCGGTTGCCGAGTTTATGAAACTCATCAAACCAAAAACCATTATTATCAAAATCTTCTTCATTATATATTCTCCTATTTATATTAATTATACATGTGGTATTTGTTACCAACATATAGTAAAAATTCGTCATAAATCGTGTCCAATATGACTTCTTTACTAGCAACGTCTTTATATTCTGGTTTAGACGCTATTTTTTTTAGTTCTTTTCTTGCTTCCTTCATCATCTTTTTAGTATTACTGGTTACCATATAAGTGTCTCCTTTTGTTACTTGTATTATATCAGATTTGGAGTGAAAGTCAAGCATTATTTTTTAGTTTCTCTAGGAATATCTGTGCCATCAAATGGTATTAATTTGTAGTCGTGAATGATTTTATTAATGGCATTCTTCATATTGATATCAATCATTTTTGTAAATTCACTATCAACTTGAATATTCTCTTTTATTTCTTTATTCATTTTTGCTATTTGTTTATAAGCAATATTTCTGACCATAGTAAGTGCCATGGTATTCACTCTATCCACTGAATAGATTGGTTTCCTTACTGGTTTTGGATCTGCCACTGGTGGATGTTTATATTCTGTGCCTTTTTTCATAGTGTCCTTTTTGTTAGTATTTTTTGTCATATTATCTGTATATTGTATCATAGATTCGGTCTTTTGTCAACCGGTTATTATGCTGCCTTTTTAAGTTTAACTTCTTTATATTCATAATGACTTAATACATCTTTTACTTCTTCATCATTTAATCTTCTCCATTCAGTACCACCGTTCATTTGAACAGATGAAGATGTTTTAATAAGCTTACCATTAATTTCTCTGTAAACACTTATTTTTTGTATCTCTTGGTTCTTCTTATATTTTTTCTTTAATAAGTTTTCTAATCTCATAATTTCAACTTTTGTATGCCATTTAGTTGTAACTAATTCTAATTGTGTACCATAATGATACATTTTACCTCTTAGCGCTTTAAATCTTCTTCTCATATGATACTGAGAACTTGATCTACCTATTTTATAGATTCCTTCGTTTAAAGGGTCTTTTATAAAATATAAAATCCATAACTTTTGATTATTAAAATCAACATGCTATAAAATCCATAACTTTTGATTATTAAAATCAACATGCTTTTTTTGATCTTCTAAACTTAACTTATGATACTCAACTGATTTGTTTTTCATAGTATTTTCCATAGTGTTCACTTCTAATTCTTGTTCTCTCAACTCGTTATATTTGTAAATGTCACTCATTACGTTTTTAGATAGTGTAGTCATAGTGTCCTTTTTGTTAGTGTTGTTTATCATAATATCTGTATATTGTATCATATCCACAGCAGGAGTCAAGCCCTTATTTTCTGACTTTTTTGTGTTTTTATTGTTTATTAGTGTTTTTTTGTTTAACATAGGTATATAATATCATATCCACGGCAGGAGTCAAGCGAAAAATGAAAAAAAGCGTAAAAAAAGTGTTATTTTTAGTGTATGTTCTTGTTTTGTTCTCAAACCGAAGCTATTTTTAGTTCTAATTTTTGATTATAAATATAATATAATGAAAAACTGTCAAAATTGCGGTCATTCTTGTCATTGTGGCATGACTTGTTATCAGGATCTTAAAGACGGCGACGGAAAAGACGTTGTTGTTGATTGTTGTAAGAGTTGCCGACATGATTCGTATATTGACGAAGAAAAATATAACATAGAAAGTTAAAAAATGAAAAAAATGAGACTATTTAAGTTTTGGAATGAGACCGGAACTGAAAAAGAGAAAGAATCAATGAGTTTAAAGAAAGCAGTCATATCCGTTCAAGGCGATTTCAAAGAAAATGTCATAGGTGTTGAATATATGAGCAAAAAAGGCAAACAAATTATCGATTCTGTAAAAATACCTATGGGTAGAAAAATTAGACAGTCAATAATAATAGAAAAAAAGAAAGCGGCGGCAAAACTCGCTCAAAGTAGTAGATAATGGCGAAAATATCAAAAGGTTACGAACCACACGAAAGAATGCCTAAAAAGACATCACAAGGTAATAGAAATAACGTAAAAAAGAGTTCAATGAACAAAAGTAAAAAAAGATCGTTCAAAGTTTACAACTCACAAGGTAAATAATGCCAGCATGTGTTAGATCAGGTTTAGATGTTCACGTAGGACACGCTAGTCCGACACCTAGTCCTTTTCATCAAACACCATACGCTGGTGGATCGCCAAATGTTACTATTAACAGCGCTGCCTCAATAAGAGTAGGCGACACTACTAGTTGTGGTGATCCTGCTACTGCTGGTAGTTCAACAGTTAGTGTAAATAGTATCCCAATTCATAGAGTTGGTGATTCTACTGGTGGTCATGGTAGTTGGGTAGCAAATGCTGCTTCCACAGGAAGTTCTAACGTTTTTTCTGGATAACGTTTATAAATATTGTTACCATGGCAAATTACGACGCATCGTCTATAAACAAGAGTAAAAGAAGTAATAAAATCTATAAAGATTTGGATTTAGATTTTACTAGAAATCCAGTCACACATGATATATCAACAATTGAAGATGTGGATGCCGTAAAGAGAAGTGTTAGAAATTTAGTTCAAACTAATTTCTACGAGAGACCTTTTCAACCAGAATTAGGTTGTGGTATTAGAGGATTGCTTTTTGAAAATTATTCACCAATTATTGGTATATTTTTGAAAAGAAAAATAGCGGAAGTTATTACTAGATACGAACCAAGAGTTTCTTTACAAGATATCTCTTTAGATGATGAACCGGATAAAAATAGATTAAAACTTTCTCTCTATTTTTATGTTCAGAATATATCTGATCCGGTAACAGTAGAAACATTTTTACAAAGGTTAAGATAAAATGGCAAGTAACAAATTAACAGTATCAGATTTAGATTTTGATTCAATAAAAACAAATCTAAAAACGTTTTTACAATCACAATCAGAATTTCAAGATTATAATTTTGAAGGATCAGGTTTTGCTGTTCTTTTAGATGTTCTTGCTTACAATACACACTATCTAGGTTTCAATGCTAATATGTTAGCAAATGAAATGTATCTTGACAGTGCTGACATTAGAAAAAATGTAGTGTCACTTGCTAAGATGTTAGGTCATACTCCTACATCATCAAAGTCGCCAGTAGCAACTTTAAATATTTTAATTAATGGCGGTTCAGGTCCGTCAGTTACAATGAACAAAGGAACAGTTTTCTCATCTAGTATAGATGGCAACTCTTATCAGTTCGTAGCAAATGAAGATCATACTATAACACCATCAAATGGCATTTATGAATTTCAAAACATTCCTGTTTATGAAGGAACATTATCAACTTTTAAATATACAGTTAATAGTTCAGATCCTGACCAAAGATTTTTTATCCCTAGTAATAGAACAGATACAACAACTTTAAAAGTTCAAGTTCAAAATTCTTCAAGTGATACAACTACAGCAACATATTCAATTGCTTCAGGATTTATTGGTTTAAGTGAAACATCAAATGTTTATTTTTTACAAGAAGTTGAAGATGGTAAATATGAAATTTATTTTGGTGATGGTATTGTTGGTAAATCTTTATCAGATGGCAATATCGTATCAATGGAATATATTGTTACAAACAAAACTGAATCAAACGGTGCTGGTAATTTTACTTTAGATGGTTCAATTGGAAATTTTTCAGATGTTTCAATTACAACTGCTTCAATTGCTCAAGGTGGTTCAGAACCAGAAACAAAAGAGTCAATTAGATTTAATGCTCCATTACAATACGCTAGACAAGACAGAGCAGTCACAACCTCTGATTACGAAACTTTAGTAAGACAAGTATATCCAAATGCTCAATCAGTTTCAGCATGGGGTGGCGAAGATGATGAAACACCTAGATATGGTGTTGTGAAGATTGCTATTAAACCAACTTCAGGTTCTACTTTAACAGAAACAACTAAAGCAAATATTGTTGCTAAATTAAAACAATATAATGTTGCTTCAGTTAGACCAATCATTGTTGATCCAGAAATCACTTCTATTATTATAACATCAACTGTAAAATATGATAAAAAGAAAACAACAAAAACTGCTGATACTTTAAAAACAGAAATTACAACATCAATTTCAGATTACGATACAAACCAACTATCACAATTTGATGGTGTGTTTAGACATTCAAAACTTACAGGTTTAATTGATGACGTTGATAAGAGTATTTTATCAAACATAACAAATATTCAAATTAGAAAATCATTTACTCCAAAATTAAGTGAGTCAACAAGATATGACATCTATTTTAGAAATGGTATTAACAATCCACATATAGGTCACAACGCTGCCGCTGGTGGTGTAATTGCTTCAACAGGATTTAAAGCACCTAATGACGCTAATGTATATTTCCTAGATGATGATGGTAGTGGAAATATAAGAAGATATTATTTTGTAGGTTCAGTTAGAACATATGTAAATAATACCCAAGGAACTGTAAATTACGATACAGGTCAAATTATAATTAATTCATTAACAGTTGCTTCTATTGAAAACATACGAAGTGTATCATCTACAGTTATCGAGATAACAGTTAAACCAGCGTCTAGTGATATTGTTCCAGTAAGAGATCAAATTTTAGAAATAGATACAGCAAACTCAAAAATTACAGTAGAAGAAGATACTTTCGTTGGTGGTTCTTCGGATGCTGGTGTAGGTTACACAACAACATCTAATTACTAATGGCAAAATTCACTGACAAAATATCGAACCTGATAAATCAACAGGTTCCCGAGTTCGTAGTAGAACAACACCCAAAGTTTTTAGAATTCTTAAAAACTTACTACACTTTTATGGAGTCAGCGGAGTTAGTAGTTACTTCCGTTCAAAGCACAGATGGTCTTAATTTAGAAACAGAAACTCCAAATTCAAGCAATATAGTTTTAGACTCTTCTCGTTTAGATACAGATAGAACACAATTAGACGCCGGTGATAAAATACTTTTAGAAAGTTCTTCATTTGGTAAATTCACAAGAGGTGAAACAATAAGAGGACTAACATCAAACGCTATTTCAACAGTTCTTGCTGAAGATTTAAATAACAACAGACTGTTTATTTCAGCACAAGATAAATTTATACAAGGCGAAATAGTAGTAGGTGATAATTCAGGTGCCGAAGCAATCATTAACAATTATAAACCAAACCCGGTTAATAGCATACAAGACTTAATAAACTTTAGAGATCCGGATAAAGTTATATCTAACTTCTTAACTAATTTTAGAAACGAGTTTTTAACTACGTTACCAGAAAAATTAGCAAATGGTTTAGATAGAAGAAAATTAATTAAAAATGTTAATTCACTTTACAGATCAAAAGGTACAAGTAAAGGACATGAATTATTTTTTAGATTGTTATTTGGACAAAAATCTCAAACATTATATCCTAGAGAAAACATGTTACGTGTGTCTGATGGTAAATGGGACACTCAAAAGATTTTAAGAATAATTGGTAATGTAGGAGAAACATCAAATTTAATTGGAAGAACAATTGAGGGTGAAACCTCTGGAGCAACTGCTATTGTAGAAGATGTTTTCAAATTTCAAATTGGTGCTAATGAAGTAACCGAGTGTATATTAAATGAAGACACAAGATCAGGCACTTTTACTGTAGGTGAAACAGTTAGAGGAACCCAAACAGATGAAGATTTTGTTTATATCAAAGGAATTGTTACAGGTATTCCAAGTCTGCCCACATTAACAAATGATGGTAGTTTATACACACAAGGCGATGTTACAACTGTTAATGGCGGTGGTCAAGGTGCTGTTATTCAAGTTGATGGTATTGGTCGTGGAGGTATTTCAGAATTTATTATTGCTAATCCAGGTATTGATTATAAAGTTGGTGACGATATAACTTTTAATAATTTAAATACAGGTGGTGGATCAGCAAGGGCAAAAGTTTCAGTTATCAATGGTGCTATTACACCTGAAGATAGCACATCTACTACAGACGACCATATAGTATTAGAAGAAGGAACAACACGAAGTGACTCTTACACAGGAGATAAAATCATGTTAGAGGGTGGTGTTGGTGATATTACAGACATAAGAATTATTAATAGAGGAAATAATTACCATTCATTACCGGTTGTAGATGTTGATTCAACAGACGGAGTAGGTGCTATTGTATATGCTTATGGTTCAGAAATAGGTCGTGTATTAGGATTAAAAATTATTGACTTAGGTGCTGAATATCAACAGTCACCAAGTCCAACTATAGGATTACCAGGTTATTTAATAATTTCATCATTGTCTTCATCTAATATTGTGAAAGATGAAACAATCACAGGAGTTGATGTAAATAATACGGCACTCACAGCGAATGCTTTATCTTATAACTCAACATTAGGATTATTAAAAGTTTCTAATCCGTCTGGACAATTTGCTGAAGGATCAACTATAACTTTTGCTAGTGGTGCGACTGCCACTGTTGAAAGAATGGAATTAAGTACGGCAACAACCTCTGTAAGTTCTATTGTAGATACTACTGGTAACTTTGTAAATCAAGATGGTTTTATATCTGAAAATACAATGAGAATACAAGACAGTTTATACTACCAAGATTTCTCTTATGTAATTAAAGTTGGAAGAACAATTAATGATTGGAGAGACAGTTTCAAAAAGACTATTCATACATCAGGTTTCTATTTTGCTGGACAAGTAGAGATTGTTAATAAGATTGATTTAAAAACTAGACCAAGAGAACAAGGTGGTGTAATATCTCCACTATCTACAATTCTTAATACTTTATTTGCCGCTATTATCGGTAGAAGATTAGGAACAAATACAGATGGCACAACTTTAAGACCTAATCCACACGAATGTTTATCTGATAATTTACAAGGTCAAACATTAGCGCCTTACGATCCGGCAACAAGAGACTTGACTATAACAAGATTGCCTATTAACATACGTATGATGAGTAGGGTTACAAGATTTATTAAACCAACTAAAAACGGTGAAGTTCATGCTAAATTCGGATTCGCTTCCACAGGTCCTTATTTTCACTCACTAAATAGATATGCTAACACGAGATATGGAACAACTACATTTACAGGAAACACTAGTAGTAATGGTAATAGTAGTGGTATTACATTTCGTAGGTTAAGTGAGATTTTAGTAACAGGAACAAGAACAAGTTTAGATGGAACACCAGGTATATTCGTATTAACATCACACGAAGAAGGAAGTAAAATTAAAACAAACTTTACTTACCCTGCTGAGGTATTTCAGTTTAAACCAACAAGATTTAGTAACACAAAAGGTAATAAGAAATTTAGTAATACAACAATCAAATGGAGTCAGACAAATCAAGCGTCTATTGGACCATAATTTTTTTGTATATATAATGTTAATTAATAGTATAAATATAGTAAAGAAGGATTATAAAACAGTATAAATAGATATATGCCAGCGATAATTACAAACAAATTTAGAATACATAACTCAGAACAATTTAGAGAATCTTTCTCTGAAACAGCCCCTAACGTTTACTATCTAGGAATAGGTAGATCACAAGCATGGGCAACTCTTTTAAGAGGAGATGGTCGAACAGACTATGAGGGTTCTGATACACAACCAATATTACCATCAGATACAGTAGCAACAGAATACAATACATTTGATGACCTATTAGCAGTAAAAAGAATTACGACTGCTAGTGTTGCTTTTGTTATTCCAAGAAGAAACTGGACAAACGGTGCTACATACGATATTTACAGACACGACTATGGTGAATTTCAAACTGGTTCAACAACACTAAAAGTTGTTTCAACTGGAAACAAAACTACTTTATTTGATTCTCATTTTTATGTATTAAATTCTAACTTCAATATTTACAAATGTTTAGATAATAATGGTGGTGGTGTTTCTACAATCGAACCAACAGGAACATCAATTGCTACATTGACTACTGGAGATGGATATAAATGGAAATATATGTACACTCTAACGGCAGCTGAACAAACAAATTTCTTATCTACAGACTTTATGGCAGTTACACCAAACGCTAGTGCTGGAACAGGACAATCAAATGTAATATCAGCAGCTGTTAATGGTAAAATAGATGTAATCAAAATTAAATCACAAGGTTTTGGTGGAACAGATGGCACTCACACAAATATAGATATTCGAGGAGATGGAACAGGTGGTAAATGTTCAGTAGTAGTGACAGGTGGTTTAGTAACTGCTGTGACTGTAACAACTGCTGGAACAGGATACACTTTTGGAACAGTTAGTAATGCTCAACTAATTAGTGCTGGGGCAACAAGTTTATCTGGAGCAGAATTAGATGTTATCATAAGTCCTCCAGGCGGGCATGGATCAAATGCTAAAAATGAATTAGGTGCTTTCTTTATAATGATGAACTCAAATTTAGAAGGAACTGAAGCAGCCAATTCTGGTGACTTTGTTGCTACTAATGACTTTAGAGAAATAGTTTTAATAAGAGATCCAAAATCAGGTGGATCAACAGCAACTGGTGCTACATTAAGAGCAACACGTGCTATAAAAATTACAAATCCATCAGGAACATTTACTGCTGATGAAGAAATAACACAAACAAACACAGGCGCTGGCGGAAAAGTAATTCAGTGGGATAGTGTGAATGGTATTCTTTACTATATTCAAGCAAGACACCAAGACGCTGGTATTGATAGTAACGGTAATCAAGTTGCTTTCTCGGGAGCAAACGTAATTACAGGAGCACTTTCTGGTGTTACTGGAACTGCTGACATTTCACAAAATGCCGCTTTAAATAATGTAGAATTTACAAATGGTTATTCTGTTCCAGAAATAGATCACGACACAGGTGATGTTATCTATGTAGAGAATAGAGCACCTATTGTAAGAGCTGCTGACCAAACAGAGAATATTAAATTAATAATTGAGTTTTAAAGAGGAAACAAATGGCAAGCCCAACTGACTTTAACCTCTCTCCTTATTTTGATGACTTTGATGAGTCGAAGAAGTTTCATAGAATACTTTTTAGACCTTCATTTGCCGTTCAAGCGAGAGAATTAACACAATCACAAACTATACTACAAAATCAAATAGAACGATCTGGTGATCACTTCTTTAAAAAAGGAGCTATGGTTATTCCAGGTGAGATTGCTTTTGATACAAACTATTATGCTGTAAAATTAACAAGCATAACAGGTAGTCATACAGTAGCAGATTTTAAAGGTGCTACTCTTACAGGTGGTAGTTCAGGTGTTAAAGCATTAGTTGTAGGTTCAGACGTTACAGACGGAACTGATCCAGACACTCTTTATGTAAAATACCTAGATTCAGGAACTTCAAAAATAGAAACATCTTTCACAGATGGAGAAACATTACAAGGAACATCTACAATAAATGGTACAGCAACTACAGTTATCTGTGTAGCTAACACAACAGCAACTGGTTCAGCTGCTTCTATTGTTGCTGGTGTTTATTATATAAATGGTTTTTATGTATCTGTAGATGATCAAACTATTATATTAGACAAATATACAAATACACCAAGTTATAGAGTTGGTGTTACAATTACAGAGTCTTATGTTACTTCAAATGATGACGCTGCCTTAAATGATAATGCTACTGGTTCATCAAACGAAAATGCTCCAGGTGCTCACAGATTTAAAATACAACTAACACTAGCTAAGAAAACTTTAACTACAACCGAAGATAATGGATTTATTGAGTTGTTAAGATTAGAAAATGGTATCAGACAAAACCATGTTAGAAGTACAGATTATAATATATTAGAAGATAACTTAGCAAGAAGAACGTTTGATGAGTCAGGCGACTATTCTATTAAACAGTATGAGTTAGATGTTAGAGAACATTTACTATCAGGAACAAATAGAGGTATCTATGCTACTGGTGACGCTACAAAATTAGCGGCTGGTATCAGTCCAGGTAAATCATACGTAAAAGGTTATGAGTTAGAAAATATTGGTACAGCTTATGTTAATATTGATAAGGCAAGAGAGTTTAGTACACAAAACAATTTCAATACAAGATTTGATGTAGGTAACTTTGTTAATGTAACAAATATCTATAACTCACCAGATGTTGGATTTGTATCAGGTAACGTAGAGGCATTTAAAAATATTAATTTATTTAAGACTGCTACAACTACACGTGGTACTCAACAATCATCTTCAGGTGTAAATATTCCTCAAATTGGTCGTGCTAAGTCAAAAGGTTTTGAATATGTAACTGGTTCATCTTCAGCAAATACTTTTGCTAGTAGTTCTTTAACATCAGCAGTTTACAGACATTACATGTTTGATATTAACATGTTTACACACATTAACATTACTACAAACCAAGCTTTCACAACAGGTGAAGTTATAACTGGTGGCACTTCAGGAGCTACTGCTAGTGTTCAATCGATATCAGCAGTTGAAGTTCAAACTGTAGCTAGTATGACTTCAGCAAGTCCTGGTGTAGCAACAATTACAGCCGGTCATAATTTTATAGAAGGACAACAAGTTACTTTAGCAGGTGTTTATGAAATAGATTCAGGCGCCGTGACTTCAGCTGTATATACAGTTAGAAATCCAGAAGCAAATACTTTCGAGTTATACGATACAGACGGAATAACTCCTGTTAATGTTACAGGATTCACTTCAGCAACTGCCTCTCATGGTGTTGTTGTAGTTTCAAATATTCAAGGAACTTTTGTAACTGGAGAAACAATTACAGGTGGCACTTCAAGTAATACTGCCGTTATTCAATCAGACGCCGTTGGTGTTAATGGTATAACTAGTTTTGATTTTCCACAAGTTAAACAAATTGGTATGGCAGGTGGAACTTTAGCACCTTACACAGCAGATACAAAAATAGATAGCACATATGGTGAAAACTTCCAACTAATCGGTTCAGTTTCAGTAGCAAACAGTGGAACAACAGTAACCGGTTTCGGAACATTATTCACTACAGGATTAAAAATTGGTGATAGTATTACATTTACTACAGACGCAGGTAGTTCAGTAACTAGAATTGTTGAATCTATAACTTCAAATACAAGTTTAGAATTATTAACTGCCGTTGGTAGTAGTGATGTTTCAACTAAATCAATTATTACAAGAAAAAGAGGTAAGTTACAAGATTCAAATAAAAATGTTTCTATTTTTCAATTACCTAATGAAAGAATTAAAACTCTAAAGACAACATCAAACTCTGGTTTAACTGATACTAATTTTGAAGTTAGAAGAAACTTTACAGGTAATTTATCATCCGATGGTGATATTTCAATTACTGCTGGTTCAAATGAAACCTTTAGTGCTTTAGCAGAAAAAGACTTTGTTGTTTCAATAGTTGCTACAGGCGCTGGTGGAACAGGTGCTATTGGAGATGTATTAAGTTTATCTGGTAATAACCACGAAGGATCATCAATATTTACTCCAAGTGGGTCACCAACTGGTAAAACATTAACACTAGATTTTGGTGCTAACTATGCCAGTCATACTGTAAAAATATTAGCAACAATTAATATTTCAATCGCTGATTCAAAAACAAAAGTATTAAACTCTAATTCAACAGTTGCTATTTCAACACAATCTATTATAGAGAGTGGTGTTATTGGTTTAGCAAAAGCAGATGTATTCAAAATTAATAATGTTTACATGTCAAGTGGTTTTGGTGCTACTGCCTCTGCTTCAGATACAAATATTACAAGTAGATTTACTTTAGACACAGGTCAAAGAGATAACTTCTATGACATTGGTAGATTAGTTTTAAACACAGGTGAATTAACACCAACTGGACAATTGTTAGTTGATTTCGATTACTTCTCACATACTGGTGCTGGTGATTACTTTGATGTAGATTCATATTCAGGTGTTGTTAACTATGAAGAAATTCCAAGTTATACTTCCGACACAACAGGTGATGTATTTGATTTAAGAGACTCATTAGACTTTAGACCAAGAGTTGATGACGCTTCAACAATTAATTCAGGAACACAAGATCGTTCATATGATGGTCTAGGTGGTTCAGTTGTTAGTGTAGTAAAATTCAATTCAAATATTTCAAGTGATTTTGAATTCTACTTACCTAGAATTGATAAAATATTTTTAACTAAAGAAGGAGTCTTTAAAGTTGTAAAAGGTTCTAGTGATTTAAAACCTCAGATACCAAAAGGTTTAGATGGTGCTATGCACTTATTCACTGTGTTTTTAAATCCATATACTTTAGATGAAAAAGATGTAAGTGTAGATAGACAGGATAATAAACGATATACAATGAGAGATATTGGTCGTTTAGAAAAAAGAATTGAAACTGTAGAATACTATACTCAACTTTCACTATTAGAAGCAAATGCTCAATCTTTACAGATACAAGACGCTGAAGGATTTGATAGATTTAAAAATGGATTTATCGTAGATAACTTTACAGGTCACGGAATAGGTGACGCTGGTAATTTAGATTACAAAGTTTCAATGGATATGGCAAGAGGTAATATGAGACCTATATTCAGTGAGGAATCAATTCAGTTAGTCGAAAAAGATAATGACGGAACTGATATAATTCAAGCAGATAGAGAAGTTGCTAACTATCAAAAAACTGGTGATCTAATTACATTACCATACACAGAAACTACAATCATTGACCAACCTTATGCTAGTAAGTTTGTTAATGTAAACCCATATAATATATTTACTTGGACAGGTTCAATTGAACTTAATCCTCCAGGAGATGAATGGAAAGAAACAGAAAGAGTGCCAGATTTATTAGTAAATGAAGAAGGTAGTTTCGATACAATGGTTGCCGGTTTAGGTAATCCTAACTTAACTAGTATCGAAGTAAACACTGTCTGGAACGAATGGCAAGACCACTGGATTGGTGCTCCTGTCGAAACAGTTACAAGAGGCAACATTCATAGAACTCACAACAGAGTTGCTGGGAGAGGTCGAGGTGCTAATGGTTGGTTGGTAAATGCTAGAGATAATGTTGTTACAACAACTCAACAAGTCCAACAAACAAGAGCAGGTATTAGAACGGCGATTGTTCCTCAAGTTGTAAGAACAGCATTAGGTGATAAAGTTTTAAGTATCGCCTTTATACCTTTCATTAGAAGTAGAACAATTAATTTTACTGCTACAAGATTAAAACCAAATACTAGAGTTTATCCTTATTTTGATGAGATTGATGTATTAAGTCATGTAACTCCTACTGGAGGTTCATTGGGTGGTAATCTAATAACAGACGCTAATGGTTCAGTATCAGGAACGTTTGCTATTCCTGATCCTACAAATAATTCAAATCCTAGATGGAGAACAGGTCAAAGAGTATTCAGATTAACAAGTTCAGTAACTAACTCAACTACAGATGTTCAAACTGCTGGAGAAGCAGATTACACTGCTAGAGGTTCTATTGAAACTGTACAAAATACAATTGTTTCAACAAGAGAAGCAATAACAGTTAGACAAACTGTAAACGATACAAGAAATCAAACAAGATCATCTACAAGAACAACACAAGAAGTTATTGATTGGATTGATCCTATTGCTCAAACATTTATGGTTGATGATAACGGTGGTGCCTTTATTACTTCAATGGATTTATTTGCTCAATCAAAAGATGAGAATATTCCTATTACACTTCAAATTAGAGAAGTAGTAAATGGTTATCCATCTCGAACAATTGTTCCTTTTGGAGAAGTTGTATTAAATCCTAGTCAAGTAAGTATTAGTGCTGACGCTAGCGTAGCAACCAAATTTACATTTAATAGTCCAGTTTATTTACAAGAAAAAACAGAATACTGTTTATGTCTATTAGCAAATACCAATAATTATAACATGTGGGTTGCTAGAGTAGGTGACACACAAGTAGGTTCAGATAGAACAATATCCGAACAACCATATGCTGGTGTAATGTTTAAATCACAAAATGGTTCTACTTGGACTGCTGAACAATTAGAAGATATTAAAATGAAAATTAATCGTGCTGAATTTAAAAATGTTACAGGTGAAGTTACGTTATGTAATGATTCTAATCCAGTTAAAAAATTAAAAACTAATCCTATTAGAACAACAAATAGTTCAAGTGTAGTTAGAGTGTTCCATAAAAACCATGGAATGCACGGAACTGATAACAATGTTATCATATCAGGTATTGTTTCAGGTTCATATAATGGTATAGCACATGACGCTATTAACGGAACACATACAAGTATTTCAAATATAACTTTAGATAGTTATGATATTACAACAACTGGAACAGCAAATGCTACAGGCGATGTTGGTGGCGACAGTGTAACATCAACTCAAAATAATATATTTGATGTAGCAAACATTAACTTGGCAACATTAACAGTTCCAGGAACTGGTATCAATTACAGTATCAGAAGCACAACAGGTAAATCAGTTCATGGTTCAGAATCAGAATTTACTTTGACAGGCGCTTCAGACGCTTTGGCGATTAACCCTAGTGATAACATTTACTTTACATCACCTCAAATGGTGGCAAGTGATATTAACCAAACAAATGAAATGGCAGGAAATAAATCTTTATTTGTAAATTTATCGTTATCAACAAATGCTACAAACTTATCTCCTTACCTAGACACTGCTAGAATGAGTATGGTTGCTGTTCAAAACAGATTAAACAATCCTACTTCAACAAACACTCCTAATTTTGTTGATGATACTGCTTCATCAGGAACATCATCAGCGGCAGTTTATGTAACTAAACCAGTGACACTAGAAAATGATTCAACATCATTAGATGTTAGACTGACACAAAATGTTAGAGCAACTTCAAGTGTTGAGGTATATTTCAGATTAACAGGTGCTGAAGAAGATAGAAAAATCGATAACTTAGGTTGGATTGCTTTTAACGGTGACGGATCCGAAGATATTACAGTCACACCTGCTGAAAGTGACAACACATTTAAAGAGTATAAGTATTCAGCAAGTAACTTAAACACATTCACATCTTTTCAAATTAAAATTGTAATGAAAGGAACTATTTCATCATATCCTCCTATCATTAGAGATTTGAGAGGTATTGCTCTGGCAATATAATATGTCAAAAGTAAAAGTTGAAGGATTTGAAAATTTAGTAAGAGATACCAAATCAAATGGTATCATAAATACAAATAGTAGTGAGTATTCAATTTACATGAATAGAATACGGACTAGAGAAAAACAAGGTGATGAAATAAGAGGTGCCGTAAAAGAGATAAATACTCTAAAGGCAGAATTAAGAGAAATTAAAGAATTATTAAAAGAGGTTGTAAAAAAATAATATGGCAGTAAAATTTATAGCAAAAGACGATACACTAGAAGACTTTAGACTGGCGTTTAACGATCAGTCGGCAAACAGTTTTGGTGATATCGCTAACCTAAGTGGTTCGATTAGTTCAACTAATTTAGTTGACGCTATGAACGAAACTATTAATATTGCAACAAATACTGCTGGTTTCATATTGAGAGATAGTACATCTACCACACAACAAATTGGTGGTGGTAATACATTAAACGTTGTAGGTGTAACAAGCGAAATAACAGCAGTAGTAAGTGCTACCGATACATTAACAATTGGATTGCCTGATGATGTAACAATCACTGGTAATTTAACTGCCTCTGGAACTGGAACACACAGTTTAGGAACAATTCAAGTAAGTGGAAACACTTTATCATCTTCAAACGCAACAACAATTACTGTCAATGATATATTAAGAGCAAATACAATTGAATCTCAAACAGGTTTGGTATCAATATTCGAAACCAATGGTTTCCCAGAGATACAATCAAATAGAGGTGATAAAGTTTTATTGTTTGACGCTTTTCCAGTCTTCAATAATGGTATTGCATTTGAAGGAACAACTCCTGATGATTTTGAAACAACAGTTTTAGTAACCGACCCAACTGCTGATAGAACAATTACACTTGGAGATGAATCAGGAACAGTAATAACGACAGGTAGTGTTGGCGCTATAACAGGCACAATGATTACTACCGGTTCATTAGTTACAGGTAATTATGCTAACGATTCAATTACACTCGACAAGATGGCAGATGACTCTGTAGGACAAGCACAACTGAAAGATGTTGTTGATTTACAAATACAAAACTCATCTGGTGGTATTCTTAAACAGATATTTGGTGCTGGTTCGTAGTCACATAAATAATAAAGTAAAACATATAATGAAACACAATGAAAATATTATTAACCGGCCATAAAGGCTTTATAGGTCAACATCTATATAACTTTCTAAAAGACAATCATACAATAATCGGTATAGACGATCAATCAGGTGATAACTTATTAACCTGTGATCTAAAACATAACGTAGATTTAGTAATACATCTTGCTGGTCTTTCTGGCGTTAGAGATAGTTTAGATAGACCAACAGAATATTGGGAACAAAATGTAATCGCAGGTCAAAGACTTTTCGATTATTTTAAAGACACAAGAATCCTATACGCAAGTTCTTCAACAGCACATGAACCATGGAAGAATCCATATGCTATGAGTAAATATGGTTTAGAACAAATTGCCCATAAGAACAGTGTAGGTATGAGATTTACAACAGTATATGGTCCTAATGCTAGAGAACATATGTTGATACCAAGAATATTAAGAAATGATGTTCCTTATATCAATACAAACCATAGTAGAGATTTTTTACATGTTGATGATTTAGTGAGAGCGATAAATAGTTTGATAAATTCAAACGTAAGGGGTATTACAGATATAGGTTCCGGGAGAACAAACAATCTTGTAGAATTAATTGAATACTTTGGTATTGATTGTGAACGTGTTGTGGGAGAACAAAACGAAAGATTGGATAACCTTGCTGATAATACCCTACTAAATAACTTAGGTTGGTCACCTCAAATTAATTTATATGACTACATAAAGGAGAACAAAAATGATAACTGAAGAATATCTAAAAGATAATTTTCTAACGGCATACTTTGTCGATAATGAAAGAATGAATATAGAAATACAAACAACAACGGAAGATAAGAAGTCTGTATTTACTACTATCATACCATTCAAAGAAGAAAACCCTCAATATCAAGCGCTTAATAAATTTATGTCACTTGATCAATTACATGA
>Ga0209091_10001254_pt1 | contig 22557 bp, 14 predicted proteins | sample ArcticOcean_MG_C_6_FD_187438 | JGI IMG/M metagenome (GOLD analysis project Ga0209091, IMG submission 187438) | Marine microbial communities from western Arctic Ocean - ArcticOcean_MG_CB8_128 (SPAdes) (version 2) | ecosystem: Environmental > Aquatic > Marine > Oceanic | place: Arctic Ocean...
AAGGAAAACGAGCCGGAAACCGTCGAAGAACCGGCGATTATAGAGGAAGAGCAAATCGAAGAAGAAATTCAGGTGGAAACCACCCCCCCTCTCTCCGAACAAAAAGCCAACCAACCGGTGGAGGAACTAGTTGAGGAACCCAGCATAGTAAAAGCAATTATACCATCAGCAGACCGAACAAAAGCCTCTGATGAAGAGATGGGCCGCCTGTCTGCAGAGGTGACCAATCTTCGCCAGAGTCTTGCCGGGGCTGTTGACATTATCGAAGAAATGGAAACACCCCCGATGCCCCCGGTGGTTTTCCAAGACATCATTGTTCCAGATCATCTCGTAGTCAGTATTGCTAGACTTTCACGGCAATTGAACCGCGACGGCTTGGTCAGAGCGAGTATGGGCACCATTTCCATGCTCCATCCAGAAATGCCAGGAGTAATGATTTCTACCAAAGAGGGAGTGTTGTTAGCGAGACTCGACGAACGGGACATTGTAGTAGGGCGGTTAGGCGAAAAGATGCCGGCCCACGCACCAGAGGACTGGCGACTACTCGAGGTCTTATTGGCTTCAAAAAGTCTTGAAACAAACGGTCCAGCAACTTGTATCCATGCCCACGGACCATATACTACAGCGGCCAGCTGCGAAAAGGATTTGATCGTATGTGCTCCAATCGACTATGCTGGTAAAAAGCATATTGGGAAAATTATCATTGTCGATCCAGACACTGATAATCCTGAGGATTTCTTACGTCAAACCGCTGAAGCACTAAAGCAGGGTGGAATGAAATGCGTAGTAATTAGAGGGCATGGCGCGTTTGTAGTCGGGACAACTCTAGAAGACGCATGGGCTAATGCGGCTATGCTTGAACACAGCATGAAAATCGTATTATTAGCAAGACAAGCAAACATCAAGGTTTGATTTGTTCTCGATTTGAGCGACATAATGCGACAAAATTTTCGAACATTTCTTTGCCGTATTCAGAATCGTTAACCTCGGGATGAAACTGCAAACCAAAACGATCACCCTTTTGGTTTTCCATACCTTGAACCTTGCAACTTGGACTACTAGCAGTAACAAAGAAACCTTCTGGCATTTCGTGAACTTCATCATTATGGCTTTCCCATACAATTTGGGTCTCAGCGGTGTTGGCAAAAATGACACCCCCCTCGTTCTCCAGGGCTATTTCCATTGCTCCAAATTCTGGTTCTGGGGCTTCACGCGCTGCACCTCCATAAAATCTAGCCATAAACTGATGGCCGGCACAAATACCTAGAATCGGTACATCAAGCTCGAGAAAAGCTCCACAATTCCCTAACTCTCCAGTTAATCCTACACGAGCAGCCCCGCCGGAAAGAATCAAACCATCCAATTTCCGTAAATTATCGACCGGCGTGTCATTATCAACGATGATAGTGTCGACGCCCTAATATCGAAGCATCCTCCATTCGCGGTGAGTCCACTGTCCGCCGTTATCGATAACATCGATGGTAAGTGAATCTTCTTCGGTCATACTGCGCCCCATTCATGTCGCTTCGCGGCCCACACATGAACCTTGTCTGGCCAGAGGACACATTCAAAACCGGATGGTAGGTCGCGGGGCCATGGCAGAAGCTGTGGACTACCGCTGCGCACAATGCGGAAGCATTGAAAATTTCACTAGAATAGAGAACGGAATCAGCTGCAAAGCATGTGGTTCGAGAATCTTCAGTAAACTTCGCCGAACTGGTTTCAAAGTTCTACAAGCGGAATGATTGCGCAAGGCTCATGAACTGCTGACTATGACGTGCTGATGCATGCCAAGTTGGCTCGAAGATTATGCACCTCGTCGATTCGACGAACTTGCGTTTAGCGAAAAAAATCGTAACACCATAGAGAGCGCAGCGGTTTCCTTGAACCCCCCTCATATCTTGTTAGCAGGGCCCGCAGGAATTGGCAAAACAACATGTTGGCGATTGATGGCGCGACAAATTCTTGGCCCAGGGTGGAAATCAACAACCCACGTCCTCCAAGCAAAAGATCTCAAAGGATCTTCGGGGGCAATGGCAAAATTTGAGGACTTTTTACGGCCGGGAGGAAACACCTCATCCGATACTCTAGCCGGAAGATCTAGCCTCGATGCGTTTGATTCCTCGATGATTACAGCATCGGCTAATGATCCACCGCCCTCAGGAAGGGAAAGGAAACATGGAGCGGATAGAGCCCCCATCTCTCGTCTGATCATTATCGAAGACGCTGATCATCTTGGTCCAAAAAGGCAACCCTATCTCAGAAGAATGATGGAATCTAACACTCAGACTAGTCGATTTATTTTTACCGCGCGCAGCCCTTCTCGAATAATAGATGCACTAAGGTCGAGAACACAACAAATACGCGTATCAGCTACATCAACAGAACAAATCATCGCAAGACTAGAGACAATTTCATCCAAGAACAACTTAGACGTTAATCGTGATCTCTTTGGCGACATCGCCCACATCGTCGATGGGAATTTGCGTAGAGCGATACTAACCCTAGAGATTCTTGGCCGTAAAGGACAGACCTCTAATCGAAAAAACCTACAGGAACTAGTAGCATCAACAACCCCATTCGGTATCCAAAAAGCCCTAGAGGAGGCCTTACGCGGACGCGTCCATCAATGGAAATGGGAGAAACAAGGCACACGTAATAAGAGAGTATTGAAGGGCGCTCTTGGGGCTTTAGACGAGGCCATGAAAAGCCATTCGTTTAATTCCGAAGATGTTGTTTTACACCTCCATCGTCTGCTGACCACAGGGCGATTATTGTTATCCGAGCAATTGCAAACCGATTTATTAGAATCATTAGCCCGTTGCGACGTTAAATTAAAGCGATCGATACATGGCCGAATCCACCTTGAGAGATTTATGCACGAGGCTGCAGGTTTTGCTCAAACACATCTAGCCTGATACAACTCATTTGAGGATATATCAAGCGGGCGCGGCAGGATTTGAACCCGCGATCTTCGGCTTAGGAGGCCGACGCATTATCCAGCTGTGCTACGCGCCCAACCTCGACCAAAGCCCTCTCTTTGAAGACGCTTCGGTGTGGACATCTTCCCAAAGGGACATGAATGCAGACCACCTGTGCATAACGATTCAGATGTCAGACGACACCAGCATCACCCCCGCAATAGCAGGCGCTAGCGGCGGCCTTCCAGATCCTTACGGTGTCGGTTTTGAGGAAAGTGTTAGTCAATTGGAATTAACCAAGGAAGAGTGGGAGAGAATAGAGCGCATCAGAATCCGAGTAGGGGCATTGGTTTCAAACCCCTTCTTTGTAGCTTTTCAAAACATTTCCGGGGTTTTGATAGCTCTTGTGGCTCTTTCGGGTGTAATCGCACCAACAGTAGTATCGCCTCTAATGGGTTTTGCATTCATAATATTCATCCCGATTTTTATTGTTGCATTGGCCCCTTCATTTATTGCGGCCGAATCTTCTTGGCGGGCATTTTCTTTACGCACTTCTCTTTGGGAACAAGGAGGGATGAGAGGGGGTAAAAGAACCGGATTAAAATCACGCCCAGGGATGGATCGTATCGCAGAAGGATTGCGTGACGGTCGAAGAAATAACGGCTTTGCAATAACCATGGCTTCAATTTCCATGCTATTATTTTTCTTTTCTGTGGGACTCTCAACAGACGGTATTGCCTATAATCTAGCATTGCTAATAGTGATGACAACAGGATTAGGTTTTTCCTTCCATGCCATTTTTACCAATGAATATCGCAAGCGCTATGGCGATTTCCTCCCCTATCTAATGCTGCACTCACCAACCCACCGCCCCACACAACTGAATACAATTCTCGGCGACCTTGTCGTCGCCCATCTCGACCCTGATAGTGAATTGGATTGGAGAGATTGGGAGGGGCGATTGGAGAGTTCACTATTATCCGGTGTGCGCCCTCTTCAAGCAAGAGAAAGAATGCTCTATCTCCTTTATCTTCATCAAATTGGAACCCTCGATACCCAAGAAGCCATAAGAGAATTACAGCAATCAATACGTTCACGATCTCTTGCTGATCTTCTTCTAGACGAGAATGCTATTTTCAATTGGCGCACATTGCAAAGAGTTGTTTCACACGCCAAAGCATGGCAGCCTGAAGTTTTCCAATTATTGGATAGATTACAAAGTGATCTAATGGTATGTTCTCCATCGACTTCCAAAGGAGGATGGAGAATGGATTTGGCGTTGGACAATGTACACGAAGGAGGAACCGGCCACCTCTTTATCGCTTTGAATAATCAAACCAAGAAGACGCAACACGTAAGGGTCGAGGTAATCATACCTGGGGGGGAGCCAGAATCACGCGATCACAGATTAGAGATTCAAAGTTGCATCGGGCCAAAATCCCCCTTACCACTTACAGATCCACTTAAGAAAGACGTTTTGGATTACATACCACAATATCTGGAAAAAGGTGCAATCTTATGGCTCGGAGTAGCCTGGAAAAGGGGGTTTAAAGGGCAAAAAGTCGTACAGGTTATTCTCAAGGACGACGATGGGACCGTGTTTAAATCACGCGTTATAAACGCTCACGATGCCATGAACGAAGCCCAATTAGAAAGGATGCGGACAAGAAGGATTCATCTTGCAAGGGCAATAGGCGAAATGGCATTACCAACAGCCACTTCACCGAACTCTTGACCGAATAATAAGCGCGTCGTTTATCACTTGGGAACGGCTCGCCTAACCTGACGAGGTGAGGTGATGGAGGCTTGGGATGTCATCGTGATTGGAGATGGGCCAGCGGCCATGCGAGCAGCCATCGAGTCAGCAAGGAGCGGTGCGAGCACCCTTCTGTCATCACCGTTTTCTCTAGGCGCAGGAAATACATGCGCCATGGATGGCCTTGCAGCATCGATAATGGAATCTGACTCTAAGAGCCACAGCAATGATACAATCCGAGCGGGCGCTTTCCTTTGCGATCAAGATATCGTAGCAAAAAGAGTTGCAAATGCAGTAGGCCAGGTAAATCTTCTCGAGAGATGGGGCGTCATCTTCCGTAGAAATACGAAAGGAACTCCTCACGCTGTAACTTCATTCGGACATTCCAAACCAAGGGTAACCGGCGCAGGAGATGCAATGGTTAGGGAAACGCAACAAGTACTCGAGGAGCAATGTATCCGCCAAGGGGTTGTAAGAAGAGGAAACCAAATCCCAATCGAACTAGCGCATCGTAACCAAAGTATCTCTGGAGTAATCATACTTGATATGACCACAGGGCAATTACACGCCCTTCAGTCAAAAACAGTAGTCATCGCCGATGGCGGCTTCGAAGAGGCGTGGAACGGGAGCAATTATTCTAGCGGCCTTGGTATGGATTTGGCACTACGCGCAGGAATATCATTGCGCGATATGGAATTTGTTGCAAGCACCCCATTAGCTCTTTCTGGAACAGATATAATCCTGCCATATGGTCTACTAAATGATGGCGCAAGCCTGCATTCGGCAGACGGAACTTCTTTGGAGATATCCACAGATAGCGACATGCAGGATGTGCTTGAAAAGATACAACAAACACCTAACCCAGTATTGGACGCTAGGGGGTTGAAGGGCCAGTGGTGGAACGGAACTGCTAAACAAATATCTCAACGCTTGGGAATTAACATAACTCAACAAACACTTGCAATTTCATGTAAACCAATTTCAACAATAGGTGGAATTCCAGTTGACGAAAGTGGCCGCGTAATTGTAGAAAAGTGGTCACGTTGGTTTACTGGGTTATATGCAGCAGGAGATGCTGCTTGTTCCGGAATGCATGGCGCAGGAATGATTGTTGGAAACCGCTTATTGGATGCATTAGCCGGTGGTTCAGCCGCTGGCAAACATGCCGGTGAATGGAGCCAAAGTGCTACTTTTTCAGGTCGCGAAGATCTGGAAGCCGTAATTGGTGCGGCAGAAGCCGAACTTGATTTATTGTTTATTGAACCGGAAGGAGAGGTCCTGAGAAGTTCCTCAATCACCGCAGATTTAACCCAAGTAATGGATTCAACCATGGGGCCTCAAAGAGAAGAAAAGGGACTCTCTTCTGGATTAGAGAAATTATTGCAATTATCGAATACAGCAGAGCAAATACACTGCGACGACCAAAGCCGATTGTACAATGATAATTTACGACAAATATTGTATCTGAAAGCAATGATCCGTCTTTCAATAGCAGCGACCAGATCTGCACTAGCTAGAACAGAATCCCGAGGAGTACACCAAAGAAGCGATTATCCTCAAATAGACCACGAGCAATTATACCACACCCTTGTCGACAAAGAGGGCAAAATCTCATCTCTTGCCGTCAGAAAAGGGTCATCGGGATCTTGGCTCATAGCTCCAAGCGCATGAGTTGATACGATGTCAGAAACCACTCTTTTTGAGCGGATACTTGTTGGCGAAACTCCAGCATTCTTCATCGCTAAAGGAGAGGGATGGGCTTCATTCCTAGACGTTTTTCCTCGTAGAGAAGGCCATACGCTGGTGATACCGACCACTCCTGCAACACATTTACAGGAATTATCCGATTTAGAATCGAATCAATTAATGATGGGTGTAAAGGAAACCCAACGGATATTGTCCAGATATTTTTCAACAGAAGATTTCACCGTATTGTTACATGACGGCCCACTTGCCGGGCAAGAGATACCACACGTTCATTTTCATGTACTTCCTAGAGAAGCAGGTGATGGCGGTAAAGGGTTAATGTCTCTCTGGCCAAATGCCAAAACCCCTGCCGGAGGCCCTGATTTAGAATCATTATCGAAATTGCATACACAAATTACCCGGGGGTGAGAAATTGGAAACAGGAGATGATGGCGCACTAGACCACAACGAGGAGTTATTGCCAACCTTGTCGAAATCATCGTCAAAAATGAAGTTTGAGAGATTATTAGACCACCCTCTTCCTAGTTTTGAGGGTAATAACCCCGGCTCGCCTTTTTGGACGGCTATTGGCTATTATTCATTGGCTAAAGTACTACAAAATCAATTTCGCACTGTTGAAACATCAGGTCTTGAACACATACCAGATTCAACCGGCAGTCTTTGTGCTGCGTGGCACACCAACGGCTTAATCGATCCAATTTCTATTATGACAACCCATCCTCATAAATTCGTAATTGGGGGTAGACACGATTTACTAACTCGTCCAATATTAGGTTTCTGGTCCCGAAAGTTTGCAGTCCAGCCAGTAATACGTAAAGCGGAATTACTCAGAGGAGGGTGTTCTGAAGAGCAAGCAACATCTCTTAATGGCCGGTCTTTACTAAATTTATCAACAGGAATAACGCATGGATTCGGTTGTGTATTGTTTCCCGAAGGAACAAGTCACAGTGAATCAAAACTGATCAGATTGCGCACAGGGCCGATGCGGACAGTGCTTTGTTCAGCCGCACTTTCACGGCACAGGGGGCAAAAAGATCCAGTAATTCTTCCGGTGGGACTTCATTATCGTACACGTCATTTATTCAGAACAGATTTGTGGGTTGAATATTCTGAGCCAATCGATCTTTCTGAAATCGAACTACCATCTCAACTCGTTGAGGCGGTGGCCGATGCCAAATGGTCTGAACCACCGGCGGATGCAGTAATCGGTTTACGGGATGAAGTTGAAAGAAGACTCTCCCCCCTAACTCCCGGAGAAGATACATGGGCAGACCACAGAGCCACACATTTACTGGCCCATCTTTCGGCAAGAATCAAAGGAGAAAAACTGGATACTTGGCGAAAAGAAGTCTTAGCCGCTCGTGCAATTCGTGATGGCGCTGGAGACCAAGCGATAAAAGAACAAGCATTGGTTGTAGCGGCTTCATTAAAGAAAGGGGGGCTCGACGGTAGGGACATTAACTCCAATGGAGATGGTTTACGCAAATCTTCCCTCATTTCTGGAATAAAAGGCACAGTGTTATTGGTCTTTTGTTTGTCGCTGTTGCCTCTATTCATCATTTCGGGATTACCTCAAGTAATTCTCGGCAGGGTTTTTGGTGATAGAACCGATGAGGGTTTGGATGCACGAACTTCATATCATTTTCTCGCAGCATTATTTGGATCGGTTATTATTTGGCCAATAACGGTAGCAGTATTGCTTTCCACCTTTTTCTTAGTAGAGATTCCAGGCGTAGATGTATCGTTCATTACCAATGCAAATATTGGGTTACAGATGCTTTTTTCACTCGTATTTATCATTCTTAGCCCGATTCCTCTTTGGCTGATAGGGAGAACTTTTTCATGGGCATGGGATGTATACACCGATTTCAAGAATCACTTCAACCGAATGGGAAAGAAGGAATTGTCAAGCCAGATATTGCAACTCAAAGAAGCGATGATTGCATCCGGGCGCTATCTTTGAATGCAAAGCCCTCCAGCAGTGCTCATGGATGCTTCCGAAGTCGAGTCCTTGATTCGTGAATGGCTTGGCCAAGAACGAATGGAGATTAGAATCCAAGAGGATGAAAGATCTCATGCTCACTTTTTGGTTAGGTATCCCAGCGGTAGAAATGGCCATGTATTTGCAGTCATACTCCCAAAGGATAGAGATTTAGTGGCTATCAGTAGCATGACACGTGTTGACGGTGGCCAACAAGATGAGATGTCTTCTTTGCTGAAAGAGGACGAGGAACGATGGCAGGAATGGATACACGATTGTCGCATGCAATTAATGCAAACCGGAGTGGATTGGGTAATTCACCTCGGTCACCAAGACAAGGAAAAAACCGGCCCCCTACAAGCATTCAATACCAGTGAACCAATTTGGTACGATGGAATTACCAAGAATGAATTCATGCAAACATTTAGGCGTTTATGGCTAGCAAAACTAGGCGTAATTCATGAGATTAAATTCACGTTCGGGCCAGGCAGCGGCAAGAATGGGCCAGTAGATGACTGGCAAAAGAAAAAGACCAGCGGCTCACAACAAAAAAGCGCGACCAAGCCGACAAAAAGAATTGAAATGGACGATTCGATGTCTTTTGGTTCTGACTTCGACCCTTCGGATTGGGTTTGATTCGGGCATATATTCAATGACCCGAAAGGGTCGCGGTTAAGTAGGTAGATTAAATCAAAAGTTTTGTTGTAGAGGGGCGAATGAAATGAGAGCGACAATAAAGCCAATTTTTCTAGTGACGATAATGCTGTTATCCAGTATGTCGACGATAATTATGATCCCAGAAGCAGAAGCCGCACAGGTAGTTATTACCGAAGCGATTCAGGTTTCAGATGGGGGCTCTGCTAATGATAGGGCATCTGCAGTAGCTGCAGATTCTGAAGGCAATGTTCACGTTATTTGGGCCCGGTCAAATCTCCATATATTCTACACGATGATTTCTCCGCGCGGAATAACAATGATCGATGCAACACAAATCACTAATTCTGGTTTACATAGCATACAACATCTCGACATGGTCATCGATGAACAGGATAAAATTCACATTGCCTGGGCGGACAAGAGAGGACAACACAGCATAATGTATACTGCACTACGCCCATATAATGCAAATCATGACGGATCTGTTTCGGACGACGTAACGCTCTCGGCAATCGATGATTTTGAAGTTTCATCACGCTCCGAGAATAGAGATTGGCCCTCCCTTGACGTAGACAGCAAAGGTAACATTCACATCGCTTGGCAGGATAGCTATGATGAGTTAAATATCTATTATCAACAACCACAGATTTACTATTCGATGATACAACCAGATTATGAATCAAACTCTGCACAAAAATTATTCACAGAAACTCTGCTTACACCAATTATTGGCCACAAAGGCCACCCAGATGTAGCAGTGGACTCTGATGATATTGTACAAATCGCATGGGATGATACCCGCGGTGGAAAGGTCGAGTTGGTATTCATTATTGACGGATCTGGTTCGATGGGAACCGAATGGGCAGATGTTTGTTCGGTTGTTTACGGTGGTAACTTTGCTAGCGGCGGCTATTTCCAAGGCATAAAGCCAATGCTTGTTGAAGCAAACATGACGGTTTATGAAACACTATACGTTCTATATGACGGTTACAGTTATCCTAGTGAAATAAGTAATGGCGCATGCCAATCAAGGAATAATATCGGCAACTCTTGGCGCAATTACTTTTTGGACGCAGGCGACGATAGTGGAGGAATTAGACAACTTCCAGCGACTGTTTTCAACGGAGGGTCGTATTCAGGAACATCAGGAGAAGACTGGGGACCCGGCACAAACTGGGCCTGCCTTTCGTGGATGGATTCTGGGAATTACGTTCCAGGAAATCCTCCAACAGCTAACGACCACTATTGGAATCCAAATGCTACAAAAATCGTAATTCCAATTTCCGACGAGGGGCCAAAGGACGGCTCTCCCGAGCAACAAGCAGATGATATCCAATCGATCAACGAGGCTCACGACAGCTGTGTTAACGCAGGTGTAATCCCAGTTGGTCTATACGGCCAAGGCTGGGGTGGAGCAAACTCTGTTCAATCTCATATGGAAGACCTGGTTCAATGTCCTAATGGAGTGGTCAGTACCGCTCCACGAAACTGTCCTGGTGGCACTGTTAGAACAACAAACGCCGGCGGCCAGGCATACGAATTCCCATCCGGAACCAACAATCAAATGCAAATTTTAGTTGAAGCAATGGTTTACATCTCTACAAATAATTCTCGAGAGATTTACATTACTTCTCTGGACCCATATGGTAAGATGCAAAACGATCCAAACTGGATCCCGGGAGAACCAGGGCATAGTAGCGCCGGAGGATATTATACCGAAGATACAGGCTATGGCGAAGAAGGGCATTTAGTTGTGGTAAATGATACCAGAGTTACAAACGATGACGCCTTTTCATTCCACCCTTCGATTGCAATCGATGGCCAAGGCTATACGCACGTGGCATGGATGGATGGTAGAGATTATGGTTTCGAAAAGACGGTACCATACGAAATTTACTACACCAAACTAAAATTGAAAGGAGCAGGCGAATCCGACGGCGGCTCGCTTAGTACTTATTCAATTAAGAAAATTTATGACACCCCGATCTCAACAGTTGAAGGGAAAAACGGCGTACCTAATGGCGCAAGCCCATCCTCTCTTTACCCTGCCTTGCTAACAGATTACCAAAACAATGTTCACATTGCATGGTTAGATATGTCTAATAAGAGCGCATTCGACGAAGTGCAATATGTTCGTTTGAATAATACACAAGAACAAGGAGTTGGAATGAACTTCACTACGGGCCAAGGAGCACTCGACCCCTGGGAGATATCGGCAATAACCACGTGGGAATCCGATAAACTAGGTTCTCATTCATCGAGCAGGCCTACAATTGGCCAACCCCCAGCATTTGCTAATGATTTAGGAAGCGGCGCTCACGTAGCATGGTCAGATACTAAGAAATGTGGCGATATAGCCAACAATAACCGATACACAATATGCTATTCACACGTACTTACCGGGCAAGTAGATATCGATTATGAAGTTGCATTTGATTACCGACACACGATAGAACCAGGCGAGGAGACCATTTACAATTTGACTATGAATAACTCGACACCAGGTCCAAAAGAACTTGTGTCGGATACCTACAATTTGAATTTCTCTATGGAAGGAACAATTCTCGACGTCGAATCTGGCCAGAAGGTTCCGCTTTCAGTACAAAACTGGACGGCAGCACTGTACTTCGCTAGCAACCATACGCAAATTCGTACCGACACCGATATCTTCCTCGAAGGAGGAGAAACAATACGGTTTTATTTGCGGGTTAAAGCACCTTCAGTTTATCAAGCTGGAGATAATGATGTTGATTGTACTGTAATAATATCATCGGTTTCAACAACCGACCCGGCAATAAGAGCAGATAAACCAACGATTACTACGATGGACGTAGTGCATGGAATCGACATCGAAACCTCTCATCGAATGGCAGATGTTGAACAGGGCGGAACTGCAATATTTTCCATTACGATCACCAATACAGGAAATGTATATGATTCATTTTCGTTCTATATCGGTGCGCAACCCTCTTCACAGACCTCAGGTGCTTTCACAGATTGGCAACTACCGTTTGCTTGGCAGGCGGTTTTCCCCAATAATGTCGATCTGACACCCAAACAATCGATAACCAAAAATCTGGAATTATCGATACCGAGCGGCGAAGACCCTGGGACTTTCGTAATTTACCTCGAAGGTCTTTCAGATGGGGAGCCGATTAGAATTATTGAGAAAGGAACGTACGATGTTCTCGAATTATGGATTAATGTTTCAGTGAAAACCAAAGATAACATTGTCTTTACAATATTTGATACCAGTGCCCAAATCAACCCCGGAGACTGCTATGACTATACTATAAATGTCGAAAAGCGCGAGGAGCCAGGAGATTTGGTATTCGCTACACCTGGTGCCCCAGTAGCAGCCCCTGAAGGGATGGACTTGGTTACTTGGAGAAAAGAGCAATGGACAACTGAATTAATATTTGGTAATAATGACTATCCTCCACTCAATGATCCTAGTGATATGAATAGCGGCCGACCATGGCCCGCAGACTCACCGATTGCAATAACCGCAAAAATATGTGCGCCGACCAACGCCTCTGCAGGACTTGGTCCCGCGTTTACGGTTAAGGCCCATCTCAAAGGATATCCCAAAGTATCTGATTCAAGAATCCTTTCAACCAGTGTGAACCATATATACAATCTAGATGCAACAACTCCAGAAGACACACTAACAGTCGACCCTAGCGAACAATGGGTATTGCCTGTAATGGTAGCAAACCTTGGTAATGGGCCAGATCGCTTCGATATGAGGCTAGCTAGCGTAAGGGATTCATCCAATGTTGAAGTACAATGGGACATCGACGTTCCAAGAGAATCCTTTGAAGAACTCAAACGAGACACAATGCAAGAGTTCGAAGTAACTCTTAATGTCCCAGACCAAGTTCAAGCAGGAGTTTACACAATTACTCTACATGCTTTCAGCGAAGAAGCATATGCTGGTCCTTCTGGACACCTAACTCGCCTACGTGACGTACTGACATTTACCATCACAGTAAATGAATTCTACGATATGCGAATTAGCATCGATGAAACTCAAGACAACGCGGTAAAGATCAGTGCTCCTGGGAGAATTGTGAAATTTGTAGTGAACCTCACCAACGCAGGAAATGTTGCTGACACTCCAAGTTTACATAATCACACTACCCAGAAGGATTCATCTTCAGGGGTTGAGGTTTGGAGCAAGATACCTGGCATGGGTAGCTTGTCTGACTGGATGGTAACTTGGTCAATGGTCGAATTCCTCGGCAGTGATTTGACTAAGGAGATAGAATGTGAAGTTTCAGTATCTACTGCTAGCGCTTATCCAGAAGACAGTTGTGTTTATCTTTCGGATATTAACGAGTGGAGATTACCAGAGATGGAAGCGTATTCTACACATATGATGTATGCAACCGTACACATCTCAACAGCAGCCAAATTAGACACTCGTCAAATTGGACTCAAAGTTACCAGTATGGCAGGTAATGCCGAAGCAGGTGGCGATCATGACGACACTCCAAGCTGGGCTGGTGAGGACTTGGATAGCAATGAGCTGGTGCTAACACTACGGCTAAGGGCCCCTAATTTAGTGATTTCAGAGGTCTCGGTTTCATCGGGAAGCGCAGACGTTGGCGAGGCAATACCAATACGAATTGTTCTACAGAATAATGGCAATGTTCACGCAACGGATGTTGAAATTGTTCTTTGCGAATTTAGTAGCATCGACGAGGATACAATGGAAGATATTCGTCAGAACGGCTGTCCCGAAGAGAGTATCGTCATGCGCCAGATAATCGGAGCAATCCTTGCCCCAGACGCAACATTAGATGCCAAGGAAATCGAGATTTACATGCTATACCCAATAACCGCTGGATCTCACGAAGTAGTGGTTGTAGTCGACCCGCAAAATACGATTGTTGAAGTCAGCGAACGCGACAACATACAGTTGGTTGGAGACGAATTATCGAGTAGTTCTCCATTCCTCGATGTAGCAGGTTCGATTGTAGCAACCTATTCACTGCCCACCGGTATTTTACTGCTAACACTTGCTTTGTTCGCAGTATTGTATCTTGTCGGTAGTGGTCGTAGGGCCGATGTCAAGAACCGATTGGCAGAGCAGAGCAGCCTGATGAATGTACTTGGCGATGAGGAAGAATCCTCTTTGTAAGAATGCAATGTCAATTATTTGCGTTTCAGATCAAGCATTGCCCACCAGGGCAAGTTAGTGCCTTCAGGCGCAGCAAAGATGTGCCCCGCTTTCTCTCCGATCTCACGTAATAATTGTAATCGCACGGTATCCATTATTTCCTCAGTTGCATTAGCACCGAGGCGTAACTCTTGGCTTAATGCTTTCAGATTCAACTGTGAACGCGGCGACTCAAGCATATTATGAACAACAGCCCGTGCCTCGTAAGAATCAAATTCAGAATCGACAGAAGATGAAATTTTGTGCTTTACTACTTGGTGTAAAGCAATTAAAGCATCTCTTTGTTCATCGATTTCTTCAAGTGCGCTGGTTATTTGACCCAAATGTGACATTCCTTCTGAAAGAGAGATTCTTTTACGCCCACTTACAGCTTCAGCGACTCCAAGTGTTGGCTTAGGTAATCGGTTTGACAAACGCATTGGCCCCCCCCTTGGCAATTTTCTCTGTTCACAAGTAAATAGGTCAGGGCCAAGGTCGATACGCAAAGAAATAGCCTGCTGGATAGAGTAAATATTTTTAGGTGGCCCACCGATTGAACTAGCGACTTTCATCTTAACTACAAATTTAGATTCTTCTAATAATTTCAGGTGTTTCATTATCGCTTGCTGACTTACTCCAATGCGATCTGCCAATTGCATTGGGTAGTGTGGTTCACGAACAAGCCGCTCGAGAATTTGCCTACGCACCTTGTTCTGGAGTAGATTTAGGGTCGTGTCCATGTCGCTCATGACTGCTCAACCTCGGGTTACCTAGCCGGCGATGTGCTATCAATGCGTCGAAATCAAATTACGATTCATCCCACTTTTTCCACGAATCATCGCTTGCGGGGTTATCAGGGGTAATACTGGATGCAATATTACCCGAACCAGATTGCACTTTTTCTGGAACTTCCTTTGGTGCTGTGAGCCCAGAGAAGGGGGGGGGTACTTCATTTTCAGCATCATTCATGACGCCATGAATCATGGCAAATATCTCATCGGTAGATTTCATTTCAACAGCATCAGTTTCAGTAAAAGGAGACTGGTTTTCAAGTAAAACAGGCTGTGCTTTTGAGCGATTAACCAACATTAAAACAAGTCCCAACGGGATAAGGAAAGAGCCAAAACAACAAATGGTGATCATAATCACGATGATGGGCTGGGTGAAATCAGAGATAAAAGCGCCATTTTCATTTAACCATACGGTTTTTCCCGCACAACCACCTTCGCAATCAATTTCTATCAGCACTTCCTTTTTCTGATCGATGTCCCATTTTTCAAGAACAACAAAAACAGCCCCATCAATGGCCTGGGGGGCGTAATCTGCGCGACATTTCTGATCCAAAGTTTTCCCAACAGCGGAGCCGTTCACCTCAGAAATATTCATTGTAACATCAGCATTTTCCTCTAATACACTGAATACCCAACACCCTTCTTCTAGGGTAAGTGTATGAATTCCTCCGTCTTCAAGAGTGTGAGATGCAGATTTACGCGGATCAATAATGTCATTCATCAAATCAGTATTGCTCAAATATAGAGCGGCGCCAACTAGGAAAAGTATAGAGCCAACTATCAACAAACGCCGAGGCCAAACATTAGCATCTACTTCCGGCTGCATGTCTATCCTCAACTACTGCAACCTATTCCTCTATTTGACAATCACGCTAAACCTAATTCACCCAGTTTCTCGGGCAAATAGGTATCTGTGACGAAATCTAAACCATATTTTGCCAATGATTGTTGCTCGGCCTTCATGTTGATTTCCAACATCATATTGATTTGATCTTGCCACCAACCGTCTGCAAACCGCGGATCGCTTAATTCGGCATTGAGTGCTTCAACATCCTTCTTTGAAAGTTCATCTGCAGGAAGATCATAGGCGAGAATATCATCTGCAGTAATTCCAAGATAGGACGCGGAAGGAGTGGCAAGGTATTCAGAGATGTGCGCTGTTTTAATTGCCCCATAAGCAATAGAAGCAAATATTCTGAATGACCAAGGGTCACCGTCGAGAAACACTACAACAGGTAGCCCCCATTCCTCATTCATACGTTTGAGAATACGCCTGGTAGAACGAGCTGGTTGCCCCTTTAGATGCAAAAGTGCGCAACGATAGTCTTCATCGAAACCATTCTCTATCAGACGGTCAAACATACCACCAGTCTCGATTGCCATAATGAAATCAACATCATGCTCTAACAATTCAATCTTTTCAATCTCGACATTATAGGGAACACCATAGCCAGAATCACCAACGTCATCACGAGCATTTATTCGCATCCATTCGCCCTTTCGATTTTTCTCTTGAAGTGTGAGATTACCAATCATCCTTGCGCCATCTTCTTCAGGCCTGAGTTTGAAATCCTCTCTAAGGCATGTGGTGATTACCTCTAGATCTTCAGCTAAATTATTCGAATCGTTTTGACTACCAAATTTACCATAACCCCATCCTTCAGAAATATAGTACATTTCTCTTAGAGTGCTCGATTTTCCAGACTTGATCATCTCTTCAATGAATTCTACAACGTGTAATGCACGCAGTAAATTCTTCGCACTTCCTAGGCTGGAAGCGTCTCTTACAGATCTCTTTTTGCCATATTTGTAAACGCCTAGTTTTTTGTCAAATCCAATATTATTTTTGGTCCTAACAGGCAAAGTCATTGTTGGGGCCTCGCCCTTTACCATCCTATCATACATCTCCGCGACAACACCGTGTAACTCGCGCTTTGTCAACTCAGGATCATTTACTCTGGCCATCAAGCTTCACCTCCAAAGAGAGTGGTTTGCCGATTATCGCCTTCAGCAACCGGCGCTGTATCTTCATCTTCATCGATAATATCATCGTCCGGAATCTCAATACCAGCGGCACGTGAAATTTCCTCCTGATTACGAATTTCTTCAAGCATCTTTTCATCCATTTTTGTAGCACCTATAACCTCTTGATTACCACGGAAGAAAACATCTGTTTCAGTCCAATCACCCTTTTCTAGTCCATCTAAACTATATTCAATCATTGCATTTTCCCCCGGATTCAATGTTTCCATTTTCCAAGCCCAGATTCCAGTTGTCTCTTTGCGGCCCCCGCGTTCATTACCAACCATAACCGCTCCAGATTTCTCTGGCCAATTAGTCAACAATGTGTATTGGCGGGCACGAGAGCTGTAATTGTAAAAGATTATTTTTACATCTACTTGTTTGGTTTCCTTATTCCAAACACTCTCTTCTTCAGCGATGATTGCATTCATTATCTTTGTGATCGACCCAGAAAGGTCTGGCACCGGCCTACCAAGAATAGCCGCAGATTTCGCAGCAATTGCTGGTAAAATGTCATTGATTAACTCGAACTTTTCACGTGTTTTAGCCATCTTTTTCTTCTTTTCAAGATGCTTCCGCAAACCTCTCCCCATCTCTAGCATCGCCTTTCTGGTCTCTTCGAAGACAATTTCATTATCGGCCAAAGCTTCTTTTGCTTCTGAGGTGAATTGAACATTTGTGCTTGCTAGATGAACTAATATGGCAGCAGGACCCTTTGGAACACCTTTCCCGCCTGCTTGTTCAAGGCCATATTGGCGCCAATCAACCTTTTCAATCGCCTTGGTTAGCAAGCAACCGCCTTGTTGGTACATCAAAGGAACACGATTTGCGAAACGTAAGATTTCAACATGACTATCGCCTACCATTCCCTCGCCAAAAATCAACCCAACTTCGATTTGAAATGGGTTTCCGTGACTCACTGAAGGGGCCCGTGTCATTGTTGAGATAAATTTCGAATCAATTGTTTTCGACAGGCCTTTTTTGATTAACATTTCCTCGATCGGCGAAAGACAATTTATGGGCGGGGCAAGTAATTTGACAATCCTCCCTTCGCACAACCTTTCGCCCTGGAACGCTTCTATCAAATTTCGTATCGGGTCTGGTTTCAAGGTAGATGGTTTTGCTTTTTCAGAAACTTCTGCCGCCTCGCATAATTGTTTAGCAGCGCGCATCGATACTCCTGAAAAATTGGCACGTAGGAAAACAGTCATACGACTTTCCTTCGATTCTCGCAACATTCGCTGTAATTGACCTAATTCGATACCATGAGGATGAGGTTTGATGGCATCGACTTTGGTCGGTAGTCGCTCGGTCACACGTGGCCAATGATGAACCTCCCCGTCAGGGTCGGTGAAAGTAATAGCAGCGTGCGGGTTGACGATACTAGTCATACGTAAGTATTGGTAAACCGATTGCTTTCCCCGTTGATACTTTGCTTTCATCCGACAAGTAACTTTCACTCCATGTTCTTTTAGAACCCCATCATCATCTTCCCAAATAATTCTATCTTGTTCGCTTTTGATAGCTTTGTTTTTTCTAGTGTCTAGGCCAATTTTGACACTGACAGCAGAAGTCTCATTGGCTATCTTCGAAACCACAATAGTGGGTTTGCCTGTGGTTAATTGCGAATACATCACTACACCGGTAATACCGATTCCTTGCTGACCCCTGCTTTGGCGAATAGCGTGAAACCTTGAACCAAATAACAGCTGTCCAAACACTTTCCCAATCGCTGCTTCAGGGATACCTGGGCCGTTATCTTCAGCCATAAGTTCAATCACGTCCTTTTTATCCTCTATCTTTGTGAGGCGGATTTTGATATCTGGTAATATTCTAGCTTCTTCGCAAGCATCAAGAGAATTATCAACCGATTCCTTAACTGCGGTGATAATTGAACGTGGCATTGAGTCGAAACCAAGAAAGTGCTTGTTTTTCTCAAAGAATTCCGAAATGGCTATTTGTTTTTGATTAGATGCCATTTTTTCTGCGATAGCCATGGTAATCTCTCCATTCAAAGTCCTCCACAATCCTAATGATAGTGGGCCTTGAACAAAGTACTCCTTTTGCATTAGGTTATTCAATAATGGCATCTTCAAGAGGGAAAAACATCGATTACTTTTGTAATCCCTATTGGCCGCGCTAATTTGATAAACATTCATTCAGATACTGTTTTTTCTGAGATGTGGGTCATGGTTATTTTTCGCAAGTGGTGAATGATCCACACTGTGAAAATTATCGAAAAACCCATTACCCATAGATAACCATCACCTTGCGCGGAAAAACCCTCCTCGCTAATTAAACGCGCTTGCGAACCCCACCAGGTATAGATTGCTGAAGGTACAATCATCAGAGTATTCCCTTTGATGAGGTCAGTTGTTTTCACTGAAGTTACTCCGAAGGCATAATTCAGCACAGCATACGGCAGAACTAGACTAATCCGGGTATAAGCTACAGTTTTCCAACCTTCATTGACGATTGCTTGTTCGACATCTTCCATCAATGGATGCTTTTCAATAATCTTTCTAGCCCATGGCCTGAGCCATTTACGGGCGAGGGCATGGGGGAAAAGGGCAGCAATCATCGAGGCAACCCATGCGAAGATCATGCCAGGAATAAATCCGAAGAGATGGCCGCAAGCGAATTTCGAAAGACTAGCAGGGATTAAAAGAATCGCCATAATGATAATTACACCCAATAGAGCAAGATAGCTATAAAGTCCATTTTCAGCAAACCAGTCCATTTTACTGATGATGCCAGCAAGAACGGTTTGCGTAAGTAAAATCGTGATAGCAATACCAGCGACAGTTCCCACAACACCAAACAGGGTGTTGCGCGCATTATTCATGCGAACAACCCATCGCTCCATGCAGTAATCTTTCCAGTAAATGCACTGGCAGCAACCGTTAAGGGACTTGCAAGGTAGAGGTTTCCGGGACCCGATCGGCCCTGGAAATTTCTATTGATGGCCGAGACTGTGACTTGTTTTTCTGAGATCGAGACCCCGGGGCCCGCTCCAATACAAGCGCCACAACCCGGGTCAATCAAATTGACGCCCGTTCTTGAGAACAAGTCATGCCAACCGTTTTTCACTGCTAGATCCTTTACCAATCCGCTTCCATATTGAATGTAGAACTCGACATTTTCAGCAATCTTGATGCCAGCATTTTCAGCAGCCTGACAAACTTGTGCATAATAGGCGATATCATCTGCTTTACCAGCAGTGCAGGAGCCACCATATGCGATATCGATACTGACATTTTCGATATCTGAGATGTTAACACCATTAGTAGGGTCAGACGGAACTCCCCTATCAGGATCGCCGGGGTGTGCAACCATTGGTACAATTTTTGAGAGATCGATTAGGTGGACGCCTCCATCATAAAGTGCCCCTGCATCAGGGCTAACCGCAAGCCCAGCCATCTTCTCCCGATCAACCGATTGTGATGAAACCATCCAGTCAAGCAAAGCATCATCCGATTCACAGATACCCGTTCTTCCCGAGCATTCAGTTGCCATATTGCAGAGCGTCGCCCGTTCATCCACAGATAGGCCGGTCAAACCACTGCCTCCAAATTCCATACTTCGATTCAAAGTCAATTCTTTACGAGCATGGTCTGCAAGTATGAAGAGTATTACATCCTTGGCAGTACATCCATGATTAAGCGTACCAGTTAATTCAAAACGAATAGATTCTGGAACCTTAACAAAGGTAAAACCGGAATAAACCAGACTGGCATATTCAGTCGAACCGACCCCATAAGTGAGGGCATTAGAAGCACCTCCCATGCAAGTATGCGAATCGGTTGCTTGAATAAAATCTCCAACCTCAATAAATTCTTCACGTGCCACTTGGTGACAAATCCCAGGGCTAACTCCATCCTTTGCAGAATAATCTCGCACACCTGTGTGTTGCTGGAACGCGACCTGAAGGTCTCTTAATTCCTGTACTTTGGCCATATGTGGCACGAATTTTGGATTGTGGTGCGCATAGAGCAAATGATCTTCAAAAACAGCAAATTTATGTGGACTGGGGAGCGAATAATCTTCCCCATATTCATCAAGAAGGAAATTATGGACCTGTGCTGTAGTGAATTCATGAGAATAACCGCCTTGAACCTGGGCGATAACCGGGTCGCCGGGCTTGACACATTGGTCCTGTGATTGGCCGATTAAATTCCGAGCGATTATTTTTTCAGCCATGTTCATCGGCCGTTTCGGTGTTTCTATGGCAGGTAATTCAAGATGACCGGCTTTCAATTTATTCGCAAAGGGAAACAAACCACCATTTTCAATAATTATTTTTGTTACCGAATCATAGCGTGAGGTGAATTCCGCCAATTCGATATTCTCTCCACTCTGTAAGCGTTTCAACATCGAATGATTACCCATTAATTGTCCAAGGTTGATATTATTACGCTCATGAATAGGTGCAAAGGATGCTGCGATTACTATACGAATACCAGCCCATCTTTCACACTGAGCGGCGGTCTCTCTACTCGAACCAGTGCCCTTTCTGAAGCCAGAGACAATAACTTCGAAACCGCCGTCTACAAGCGCCTTTTCCCGAAAGACCCGCAGTCCATTGTGCATTAGGCCCGCATATGCATTCTTGGCGATTTCAGCAGGGTCGTGGTCAAAGCAAACCCAAGCGGGAGTCATTATATCGGTATTGATGTCATCAAGGAGGTCCTCAACTTTCAAATCCTCCATTGTTAAATTTACACCATCGTACAGTTGTTGTTTGATGAGGTCGAGATCTTTGGTGAGAAAAAGCACCCTTTTCCCCGGAGTTAGGGATATTTGCTCTAGTGGTTGTTGGCTAACCATCCTCATCTCCATCTTGCGCAGAAGAGGTTCCGGTTTGAAGGATTCGGAACTGGTTATTATTAGATCAGGTCAATTTAGTAAACCGATAACACGATAAGTCGTTAAAATTGGCCAAAAGCGCAACACCAAGAGGATATGTGCAGATAAGATTGATAAGCCACCGATAGTAATATTCAAATACTGTCGGTTTAGCCCGAAACCATATTTCGGGTGATTAACGGCCCCCCGGCATAGAGGGAGATGAGAATATGAGAGATGGACAACAAGTCGAAGACACAGTAAAATGCCAAGAATGTGGAAGCAGAGCACTCACCCGTGACGAGACCCGTGGAGAATTGGTCTGCGACGATTGCGGATTAGTTCTCGAAGACAACGTAATCGATCAAGGCGCAGAGTGGCGTGTATTTAGCCCAGAACAAGGTGATCAGAGAGCCAGAACTGGTGCTCCGATGACTGTTATGCTGCACGATAAAGGACTTTCAACAGATATCGACTGGCAGAATAAAGACTATTCTGGCAAGACTATCAACAGCCGCTACCGCTCTCAATTTTACCGTATGAGAAAGTGGCAGAAGCGTAGCCGTGTATCCAATGCTACCGAGCGCAATCTCGCAATGGCATTAGCTGAACTAGACCGTATGGCTAGTCGTTTAGAATTACCAAAATCCGTAAGAGAAGCAGCAGCGGTCAATTACAAGAAAGCAGTCGAGAAGCGTTTGATTCGTGGCCGT
>Ga0209091_10001260_pt1 | contig 22504 bp, 21 predicted proteins | sample ArcticOcean_MG_C_6_FD_187438 | JGI IMG/M metagenome (GOLD analysis project Ga0209091, IMG submission 187438) | Marine microbial communities from western Arctic Ocean - ArcticOcean_MG_CB8_128 (SPAdes) (version 2) | ecosystem: Environmental > Aquatic > Marine > Oceanic | place: Arctic Ocean...
TTTTGAAAGATCATCGTAAACGATTAATGCATCTTCGCCTTTATCTCTAAAGTACTCACCCATTGAGCATCCTGAATAAGCTGATAAATATTGCATAGGCGCTGGATCTGCAGCTGTAGCTGAAACAACGATTGTATGTTCCATGGCACCGTATTCTTCTAATTTTCTAACAACGTTAGCTACAGTGGACTGCTTTTGTCCTATAGCAACATATATACATTTAACACCTGTACCTTTTTGGTTAATAATTGCATCAACTGCAACAGCTGTTTTACCGGTTTGTCTGTCTCCAATGATAAGCTCTCTTTGCCCTCTTCCAATTGGCACCATAGCATCAACAGCTTTTAATCCGATTTGAACTGGTTGATCAACCGATTGACGAGCAATAACTCCAGGGGCAACAACTTCAACAGGAGCCATTCTTTCTGCTTTTATTTCGCCTTTCCCATCAATTGGAACACCCAAAGTGTTAACTACTCTTCCAAGCAAAGCTTCTCCAACAGGTACTTCTAAAACTTTTCCTGTACAGACAACTTTTTGTCCTTCGACAAGTTCCAGGTAGTCACCCAGAACAACAGCACCAACTGAATCTTGCTCTAAGTTAAGAGCCATTCCTTTTGATCCGTTTTCAAATTCTATAATTTCTCCGTACATAACATCGCCCATGCCATGTATTCTTACAATTCCGTCAGAAACACTGACGATAATGCCTTCATTTTTTCTTTCTGCTGAAAGATCAAGACCAGCGATTTTTTCTTTTAGTACGCTGGAAATTTCTGATGGGTTTAATTGACTCATTTTTTCACCTTAAAAATTTAATTGGTTTACAAGCTTGTTAACCTTTCCTCTTATGGAAAGATCTAGTGTTTCATCGCCTACCTTTATAGATAAACCGCCCATTAACTTTGGGTCTTCTGAAAAATATATATTTGCATCATTGCCATAAGAAGATCTGAGCTTTTTCTCAATGCCTTCTTTAGCTTCGTCGCTTGGTGCAGTTGCCACAAACACCTCGATAGAATTCTGTTCTTTATGGTTCTCAAGAAGCTCTTGATAAATCGAATAAATTGGCTGAAGAAGATTTAATCTTTTGTTTTCTGCCAAAATAGAAAGAAGTCTTTTTGATGTATCCGTAATACTATCTTCAAAAAGATTAACCAATGTATCTACCAGTTGCTGTCTCGACAGTGTTGGATTCTCAATAGTGTTAGTTACTTCCACCGACTCAGAAACAATGGCCATGATCTTTAGTTCGCTAGCCATATCTTCCAATTTCTCAATCTCAAGCGCAGTTGCAAACAAGGCTTTTGCATAAGGTCTTGCGAGTGGAGTTAACTCAATCATTATCTAGAGTTCCTCTGCTGCCTTTTTCAGAATAGCATCATGCTTTTCTGGTGAGATTTCATCGCCAAGAATCTTTTGAGTTGTATCAATGATAATCTCAGACATCTGCTGTCTTAATTCTTCTTTGGCTTTGTTGGTCTCATTTTCAATGGTTGTAGATGCTGAGGTCATTATTTTCTCTGCTTCAGCCTCTGCTTTAGATGACGCATCTCCAACAATTTGAGATGCTCTTGCATTGGCTTTTTCAAGAATTCCAGCTGCCTCTGACTTAGCCTGATTAAGTTCTTTGTCGAAGGCTAGTTTCGCCTCTTCCAATGAATCGTCTGCTTTTTTTGCCGCTTCTAAACCATCCGAGATTCTTTTTTCTCTCTCTTCCATGATTGAGATGATTGGAGGCCATACGTATTTCCAACATATAGCTACAAACACTACAAAGACTAGTGCTTGGGCAATCAGGGTGGCGTTAATATTCATGTTTTTTTATATAGCAAAAAGCATGTACATACCAAGACCAACACCGATCATTGGTACAGCATCAACAAGACCCATAACAATAAAAAACTGAGTTCTAAGTAATGGTATTAATTCAGGCTGTCTTGCAACACCCTCGATATACTTACTTCCTAAAACACCCACTCCAATAGCAGCTCCAACAGCTCCAAGTCCAACGATTACCGCTGCGGCTAATATATTTAAATCTTCCATATCACTCTCCTTTCAAGTTAATCAGATCTATTAATGATCTTCTGTTTCGTGTGCCATTGCTAAATAAACAATGGTTAACACCATAAAAATAAACGACTGTAGGGCTAATATCAGAATATGAAATAATGCCCATAATAAATGTAAACCAAAACCCATCATACCAATTGCAAAAGAGCTAAAGAATAGCATTAATGCAATTAGAATAAATATCATCTCTCCTGCGTAAAGATTGCCAAATAACCTTAAGCCTAAGGATATTGGCTTAGCTATGAAGTTAACCATTTCTAAAATAAAGTTAACTGGCATTAACCATTTTCCAAAAGGATGAAGAGTTAATTCAGCTGCAAAGTTTTTTAGTCCTTTGACGGTAATGCTGTAATAAATAATTAGAATGAAAACTCCGAGCGCCATTCCTAATGTGATATTTGGATCAGTTGTTGGTACGACCTTGAAGTATTCTATTCCTGCTGCCTTTGCCAGCTCAGGAAGAAAGTCTACAGGCACTAGGTCCATTAAGTTCATGAGAAATACCCAGACCATAATAGTCAGAGCTAAAGGCCCTATTAATGGGTTCTTAGCCGAAGTAAATATACTTTGAACATTATCATTAACAAACTCTACGCACATTTCTACAAAATTTTGAAGTCCTGTTGGTGTGTCTGTATTTTTTGCTATGGCAAATCTAAATACTGTGATAAAAACTAACCCAAGAAAAATTGACCATCCTATCGAATCCACATGGAGCGCCCAAAAACCCATATCAGCGGCCTGGCTAGACCCATGGGCAAATGTCCATGTATCTGCAGGGACTACTTTTGGCATATCCCAAACAAGACTGTCTGCGTTACAAGTCCAAACTTCTGATTCGTATGGAAGTTTACCAAGGGTAAGATTGGTAAGATGATGTTGGATATACCCGGTAACAGTTAGCTCTGGCTCTTTACAGGCTGCTCCAACGACATGCTCTACTCCGTATGCTGATGCCATTACGCTGCCACCATTTTTGAAGTGGGCTTAAACAGAAGATTTGTCACAATAAAAAATGTCATAGCGTAAAAATAAACTTCTGGGAAATTAGAAATAGTCATTATCAGGAAGGCAGAAAAAAGAACCCATTTAGCCGACCAGTTATAAGATATGTAAATAGACTCATTGTTAATTTTATTACCCAAAGAGTAGATAAAATATAGAGAAATGCTATATGAGGACATAATTATAAAAAGATTTAAATCAAAATAAATGATTGCTGGGATAGCAATAAGTGTTGATATTATTTTTAAATTTTTCAAGAGATTTAAATTTTAAATTTTTTGTGAACTAGTTGGCGAGAATTATAGAAATATATGCCGTTAGAAACAAGGTGTTTGGTGATTAATTTTAAGATTTCTTTAGTTAATTTATTAGTTTGGAAATAATATTTTCTAACTCGTCTGAGGTGTTGTAAGAAATGGCTACTTTGCCTGATTTTTTATTTCTAGCTTCGATTTCTATTTTATGTCCAAAACCTTGTGACATTTCTTCTTCTATGTTTAGAAGATCTTTATCTTTAGTTTTGGTTGGTGATGTTTTTTTATTAGTTTTTTTACCGGATAGGTTGCTTACATCTTTGACTGTAAGTTTGTTTTTAATAATGTTTTGAGCGGCTGCTTCTGCCTCGGACGGATCAAGCGAAGCTAATAGCTTTGCGTGACCTTTTTCAATTTGTCCTGATGAAAGAAGGTCTAAAACAGTTGCGGGAAGTGATAGTAATCTTATTGAGTTAGCAATCGTACTTCTTGCTTTGCCGGTCGACTTTGCAACATCATCTTGCGTAAGCCCAAACTCTCTTTTTAATCTGTCGTAACCCCTGGCCTCTTCAACAGCATTAAGGTCTTCTCTTTGTAGGTTTTCTATCAGGGCAGACTCGAGAGCATCTTGATCTTTTTTCTGATCTACTAAACAAGGTATTGTCTCTAGCCCTGCTTTTTTAGAAGCCCGCAATCTTCTCTCGCCTGCTATAACCTCATACTTATTTAACCCAAGCTCCCTTACAAGAATTGGAGAAAGAACACCGTGCTTTTGAATTGAGTTGGTTAACTCTTCTAGTTTAGTCTCGTCAAAATTTGTCCTAGGCTGGAATCTTCCCGCATTGATATTGCTTACATTTATATCTTTAACTGTTCTTTGGTTAGAGCCGCCTCCACCTAAAAGCGCGTCTAACCCTCGGTTCAGAATTTTATTGTCTTCAGACATATTCAACCTTCCTTATTAACTCCCCCGCTAAAGCGAGGTAGGCTTTTGCCCCATATGAATTTGGCATATATTTTACCCCTGATACGCCGTGACTGGGAGCTTCAGCAAGTTTTATATTCCTTGGTATAAGCGTGTTGAATACTAAATGAGAAAAATGTGTCTCAAGTTCGTTGGAGACTTCTCTTGCAAGGTTATTTCTCATATCAACCATTGTTCTTACTATTCCAAGCACCCTATTTGAAGATAAGTTTTTATCAGAAAGTGTCTGGATTGTGTCCATTAGGCCTGTTACTCCTTCAAGGGAGTAATATTCACATTGAAGTGGAATTAGTGTGCCAGAGGCAGCAAATAAAGCCTCAATTGTTAATTGGTTCAGTGTTGGGGGTGTGTCAATTATTGTGTAGTCATAATCGCCTTCAAGGGCTTTTAATTCTTTAGTTAAAAAGGTTTGTTTTCCTTCTGATCTGATACTAACCTCTAGGGCAATTAAATCCTGCCCTCCAGGAATAACATCATAACCATCGGGTGATTTATAAATACATTCATTTATGGGTGTTTGGTCAAAAAAAATATTTGCAAGGGTGTTTGTTTCTCCTTTGTTCATTCCAGCTGCAGTAGAGGCATTTCCCTGGGGATCTAGGTCAATGAGTAAGACCTTTCTTTTTGTGCCAGCAAGACTTGCTGCCAAGTTGACTGCGGTTGTTGTCTTGCCAACTCCGCCTTTTTGATTGGCTATGGCTAGTATTTTATTCATTAATCTTTATCTCAACCAAATGTCTTTCGTGTTTTGTGTTCTCTATTTTGATTATTTCACACTTATATTTGTTTGTGTCTAGAGATTGAGTTTCTTCAATTATTTTCTCTTTTCTACCCTTTAAAAGAATGTATCTTCCTCCTGTTTCAAGGTTTTTATTTGAAAGTTTTAAGGTGTTCTCTGTAGAAGAAAAAGCTCTTGATGTTATTAGATTATAGGTCCCTAATTTATTGTTTGGTCTAATATGGGTGTTTAAGGTTTTTACATTTGCTAATTCTAGCTCATGGATTATTTTGTTTAAGAAGTAGCATTTTTTTTGGCTTTTTTCTAATAGGTGTATTTCACATCCGGGTCGCAAGATGGCAATTAATAGACCTGGAAACCCTCCTCCGGAACCCATGTCTAATATTTTTTCGTCATGATTAATTTTTTCTATGAGAGGCATACAGTCCAATATGTCTTTTTCAAAAACCTCTTCAGCGATCTCTCTAACAAATATATTGTGGGACTTGTTAAATTCTATAGCCCTTAGTACAAAAACTTTTATTTTTTTTAGCTCATTGTCCGATTGGTTTGGTAGGCTTTCTTTTATACGATCTTCTAGTTTTTTATGCATGAGCCTTTTGTATCTCTTCTTTCTTTAGCATTACTAGAATTAGATTTATGGCTGCTGGGGTTACTCCTTCTATCTTGGAGGCTGAGCCTATTGTCTCTGGCTTTGCCTTTAAGAGTTTTTCTACAACTTCGTTTGATAGGCCGCTTAAGTTTGCATAGGAAAAGTTGGTTGGGATTTTTTTATGGTTTTGTTTTTTGTTTTTATGTATTTCTCGTAGTTGTTTTTCTATATAGCCCTTGTATTTAATTTCAACAGCAGCCCTTGCTAAGTGTTTTTTATTTTCCTTGGTTGTTTCAAATATTGTATTTTCGTCAATATCTGGTCTGGTTAAAATAGTGGCTATGCTTTTTTTCTCACTTAGTTTGATTAGTTCTTTTTTCTTGTTGGTGAACTCTGTGACTTTTGTTTTTTCAAGGATGTTTGTTACAAACTTTTTATATTCCTCTTCGTCTTGGCAGAAGGCTGCCATTCTCTCATCATCAACTAACTTTATTTTATGCGCTTTTCTAAGAAGTCTTTGCTCGGCGTTGCTTTGCGATAAAAGGAGTCTGTGTTCGGCCCTGCTTGTAAACATTCTGTAGGGCTCTGTTATGCCGTGGGTTGTGAGATCGTCTATCATTACGCCTATATAGGCCTCGCTCCTATCCAAAACAAACTCACCTTCTTTTTTTATTGAAAGCGCCGCATTAGCTCCGGCCATTAGCCCTTGAGCTGCGGCTTCCTCGTAACCGGTTGTCCCGTTTATTTGACCTGCTAGGTAAAAGTCTTTAAAAAAATGAGTCTCTAGGGTTTGATGGAGAGATCTCGGGTCAATAAAGTCATACTCAACAGCATATCCATACTCTTCAATTATTGAGTTTTCCATTCCGTTAATAGATAAAATAAACTGTTCTTGAACCTCTTTTGGTAAGCTTGTTGAAATGCCGTTTGGATATACAAGGTCCTTGTTGATACCCTCTGGTTCTATAAATATTTGGTGGCTGTCTTTGTCTTTAAATTTAAATATTTTATCTTCTATTGATGGGCAATACCTTGGCCCAATGCCAACAATGTTTCCTGAGTACATTGCAGAGAGGTGAATGTTTTTTTCAATTATTTTATGTGTTGCTTTGCTGGTTCTGGTTATAAAACAGGAGAGTTGTTTTTGATGTTCAGAAACTTTATTTGTTAGTGACATCCATGGTGTTGGTGTGTCGCCCGGCTGTTCCTCCATTGCTGATGTGTTGAGGCTGGTAAGTTTTATTCTTGCTGGTGTTCCTGTTTTTAATCTGCCCATTGGGAGTTTTAGGCTATAAAGTTTTTTCGACAGAGGTATGGACGAGCTGTCTCCCACTCTTCCCCCTTTTTCTGAGTCTTGGCCTGTGTACATAATTCCGTTTAAAAAGGTTCCTGTTGTTAAGATGGTTTTCTCTGCCAGAACCTCGCCTGTTTTGGTAATAACGCCTTTTACAGAGTCTTTCTCTACAACAATATCAACAACCTCGTCCTCAAAAATATCGATGTCTGTTTGGTTTAATAGCCTCTGTATTCCTTTTTTGTATAGCTCTCTGTCACACTGAACTCTTAGGGCTTGGACGGCAAAGCCTTTTCTTGTGTTAAGGGTTCTATACTGTATTCCTGACATGTCTGTGGCAATTGGCATGATTCCGCCCATTGCGTCTATCTCACGAACAATATGAGATTTACCAAGGCCGCCTATAGCTGGGTTACAGGACATCTGCCCAATTTTTTCTACATCAAAAGTTACAAGGGCACACTTTAAGCCCGATCGAAAGACGGCGTGCGCAGCCTCAACACCGGCATGCCCTCCACCAACAACCACCACATCATATTTATTCATATACTTATTAAAACCAATAATATCTATATTATATACTTATTGTTATTTCTATTAGAGAAGCCCTTTTCTGTTAACAACTAAAGAAAGGCCACAAAACAAAAGGGCCTTAGAGATGTATAAACCATGTTTAAACATACCCATACACCATTAACTAAGCTGATTAAAAGCTGTTGATAAAAAAAAGAGCTTAAAAACAATCACAGATTATTAACAGGTTAACTACTTTCCAATACAAAAAGTACTAAAAATATCTCCCAACAAATCATCTGAACTCTTAAAACCAACAACTTCATCTAGGCAAGACCTAGCTATTTTTAAATCTTCAGCGGCTAGCTCTATAGCCTCAGCTTTTTTTAATCTACCAAGGGCCCCTTTTAAACTTAGAACAGACTCTCCAAAAAGGCCAATGTGTCTTTCACGAACAAGGTAGGTTGAGCTGTGCGAGTCCTCAGCAGCAAAAGCATCTACAAGAGCAGTCTTAAAAAAATCAAAACCTTCTCCGGTTTTTGCCGAAAGACAACAATCAAAACCAGTTACACCAGAGCCACCGAGATCAATCTTATTCAAAACCCGTATGTATATTTTATTTTTTGCCATCTCACTAAATTGAGCCATAACCACAGGGTCGTTTTTTTCAAAAACACCAACAACAACATCAACACTTCCAATTTCATCAACCGCCAAAGCCATCCCCTTCGCCTCTATTAAATCATCGGTTTCTCTAAGACCAGCAGAATCAAATATTGAGAAACTAAGATCGTTATAAAAAACCTCAGATTCAATTAAGTCTCTTGTTGTGCCAGGAATGTTCGAAACCAAGGCCCTTTCAAAACCTAAAAGCCTGTTAAAAACAGATGATTTACCAGAGTTAACAGGCCCAACAAAAAGAACTTTATTTTTAACAAGCCTGTTTTTTTTATTGAGACAACCCCCAACAAAAAGATCAAACCTGCTAATCAAATTGTCAAGATCGTTAAAAAGAGAGCCGTCTAAAAAATCCTCTCCCTCGTCTGAGAAGTCTATCTCCCCTTCAACGCGCACACGAATAAAGTCTATATCTTCGGCAAAACTAACAACAGCTTTTGAAAATTCCCCAGACAAAGATTGTGAGGACAAAAAAACATCCTCTTCTGCTGAGCTGTCTATAACATCAACAACAGCTTCGGCCTCGTTAAGGCTTAATTTACCGTTTAAGAACGCCCTTTTAGTAAATTCTCCTGGGGGCGCCTCATCAAAGCCAGCGCTTTTAAAAAGATCAACAAATAAAGACATAACACCAAGACCGCCATGAGCATATACCTCAAAAGAATCCTCCCCGGTGTAACTCTCAGGACCCTTAAAAGAGATCACCCCGACAGTATCTAAAAGTCTTTTTTTAAAATAAATAGGCCTAACCCCAAAAACCCTATGGCCGTCTAAGGGTTTTTCAATAAGCTCGTTCAAGGATTTTAAGCAACCCTCTCCCGAAATCCTAAAAATACAAATAGCTGATTTTGCAGCTGGAGTAGCTAATGCAAAAACTATAGACATAAAACAAAACCACTACTCATCAACAACAGCACCATGTTTTTTATAAATCAACCTTTGTTGAATTAGGGAGACCCCACTGTTGATTACAGAGTAAAGAGCAAGAGCAGAAGGCATAACAAAAAAGAAAGCAGAAAACATCACCGGCATATATTTTATTACCTGTGCTTGAGTTGGGTCTTGCATGGGAGGCTGCGGGTTAAGTCTTTGCGTAAGAACCATAACCATTCCAAAAAGTATAGGCAGTATAAAAAGCGGGTCCGGCACTGAAAGATCGGTAAGCCAAAAACCAAGAGATGCGTGCCTTAGCTCCACCATTTCCCTTAAGGCAAAAAAGAAGCCTATAAAAAATGGCATCTGAGCGAGCATTGGCAGGCAGCCACCCACAGGGTTTGCATTATGTTTTTTATATAAAGCCATTGTTTCCGTGCCAAGCTTTTGTCTGTCATTTTTATATCTTTCTTGAAGCTCCTTCATTTCTGGAGCCACCTTTCGCATACCGGCCATCGAAGCATAACCTTTTGCTGTTACAGGCCACAAAAGCAGCTTTAAAAGAATTGTAAAGATGATAATTGAAAGCCCCCAACTACCAACAACACCATTAATTAAGTCTAAAAATAAAACCATCGGCTGAGATATAAACCAAAACCAACCCATGTCAATTGAAAGCTCTAAATTTTCTGCTCTTTCAGAAAGGTCTTTTCTAATTTTTGGCCCAATATACAACCTGTGCTTATGATCATAAACAAGGTTTTGTGTTTCAGCTTTTTCAACCGTATAACCCATGCTATAGATTCCAGCATTTGCCGGCTGAGCAATATAGTTATAAATAACACCCTCAGAACCTAACAAGGCAGCAAAAAAGTATTTTTCAATAAAGGCTATCCAACCAGACCGAGAAAGTTCAGATATTGGCTCATCCAAAGACCTCAGCCTTGTTGTTTCATAGGCGTCATTTTGAGTGCTAATCGCCACGCCCTCGTATGAACTGCTGTTCATAAAACCACCATCTGCCATGTTCGTTTTTAAGTCTAAAGACCTTCCACCTGTTCGGTATAGAGAGGCATAAGCCTTGCCACTTAAACCACTTAAAGATGAGTCCGCAATTGAAAGCTCATAAGTCTCAGGAAGAAATGATATTTTTTTGCTTAAACCCCTAGTCTTATCAATAAGAACAATAAAATCATCAGAGTAGGAATCTAACTCATAGTTCGCATCTTGTCCTGTGAAGCCGCTTTTAAAATAATATTTGAATAAACTAGACTCATCAGATCCAAAAACCCTGGACCCTAGGGAGCCTTCGATGTTCTCAACCTTGTATTCTTTTAACCTTGTCTCGACTATTGCACCTGTACTAACAGCAACCCTTACTTTTAATAGATCATTCTCTATAGTTACGTAATCCCCGTTGTTTGAAACAGCTGGTAATGCATTTTCTGATTTTGCTTCTGCTAATTGGGTTGATGTCGATAGGGCTCTGGTTTCAGAGGTCCAGGCATAAAACATTGCCATCAATAGAAAAGCAATTAAACCAACGTAAATTTTTCTGATATTCATTTGACAGGATATTGTTATAAGTTATGAGATTTTACAGCGTTAACGATTTCAACAGAAGCATCTGAGTATTTTAATTTAGAAAAAGGAGCAAAAACAAATACAAGAAAGCAACCTTGTTCAACTTTCAATTCATTAATTCTAAAAACTTCCTTGATACGTCTTTTTATAAGATTTCTCGACACAGCAAGCTTAAAATTTTTTTTAGATATTGATATTCTTAGGGATTCCTTGTCGTTTTTTAGAAAGAAAATTCTAAAATTTTTAGACGAATAGAATTGTTTTGGAAGCTTTGAAAGCACCAAGTTTTATACTGTTAAATCCTTACGCCCTTTTTTTCTTCTTGCAGACAATATAGCTCTACCTGCCTTGGTAGCCATTCTAGCTCTGAAGCCGTGAGTTCTGTTTCTCTTAAGAGTGCTAGGTTGAAATGTTCTTTTCATAATATGCTGTCCAAAAAATAGTGGGGCATTATAGCCCAATAATTTAAACATTTCACATAATTCACCAAAAACAAATGAATAATTTATATCAACAAGTTATCCACAGAAAATTCATGGTGTTATCCTGTAGATATCTTGTTAGTTTTTTAATAGACTAGATGTTCATAATTGAGGAGAACAGATTGGAATTTTGGAATAAATGCTCAGAAAAGCTCGAAAATAAACTTACCCAGGACGATTTTAACACCTGGATCAGACCATTAAAAGCTAATTTAAGCGATAATATACTAGAGCTTGTGGCTCCAAATGACTTTATTTTAAATTATGTAGAAGCAAACCTTTCAACCGAAATCACGGAAATGGTTAAAAACCAATCAAAAAAGGACATAAGTTTAGTTTTTAAAACACATACAAAGGAAACATTTGTTGATAAATATAAAAAAGGTAGTGAATCAGGCCAATCTAAGTTAGTTGATTCTTATGTTTTTGATACTTTTGTTGAAGGAAAGTCTAATCATCTTGCTCTAGCAGCCTCAAAACAAGTAGCCTCAAACCCCAAGGGAGATTACAACCCTTTGTTCATATATGGTGGAGTCGGACTGGGTAAAACCCATTTAATGCATGCTGTGGGCAATGAAATCCGCAAAAATGATCCAGATAAGAGGATTGTATATGTTCACTCAGAAAAGTTTGTTTCAGACATGGTGAAGGCTCTTCAATTGGGAGCAATGAATGAGTTTAAATCCTTTTATAGGAATGCAGATGCTTTATTGATTGATGATATACAGTTTTTTGCTGGAAAGGAGCAGTCCCAAGAGGAGTTCTTCCATACATTCAATGCCCTGCTAGACAGAAACAATCAGATGATATTAACATGTGATAAATATCCTAAAGAAATAGACGGGCTGGAGGAAAGACTAAAATCTAGGCTTGGTTGGGGCTTGCCGGTAGTAATAGATCCCCCAGAACTTGAAACAAGAGCCGCCGTTTTATTAAAGAAAGCCTCATCCATGGGTGTCGAGCTTCCAAACGACTGTGCTATTTATATCGCACAAAGAATAAGATCTAACATCAGGGAGCTTGAGGGCGCTCTAAAAAGAGTTGTTGCTAATTCCCGCTTTACCAATCAACCAATCGATCTAGCGTTAGTTAAAGAGGCCCTTAAAGACCTGTTTGTAATATCAGCTAAAATGGTTAGTATTGAGAACATACAAAAAACAGTTGCAGAGTATTATAATATTAAGCTTTCAGACCTACTGTCTAAAAGAAGAAGCAGGTCAATCACCAGACCAAGGCAGTTAGCCATGGCGCTCACTAAAGAGCTAACAAACCACAGCCTGCCAGAAATAGGAGAAGCATTTAATGGAAGGGATCACACAACAGTTTTACATGCTTGTAAAAAAATAAAAGAACTTAGAAAAGAGAACCCATCACAAGAAGAAGACTACAGAAACCTCAATAGAGCACTAACAAATTAATTATGGATTTTTATATATCAAAAGAGGAGATTGTAAAATCTCTTACAGCAACCCTTGGTGTTGTTGAAAAAAGACAAACTCTTCCAATTTTAGCAAATGTTTTATTTGAAGTGGACGAGTCTACTTTAAGACTTACAGCCACAGATTTAGAGTCAGAGATATCAACAATATCAACAATAACAAACTTTAAAAGCGGGGGCAGGGTAACCGCTCCAGCAAAAAAGCTTAGTGAGTTGTGTAGACTTTTTTCAGACATGTCAGAGGTTCACTTCTTTTTAGATGGCGACAACTTAAGAATTGAAACAGACTCCGGTAAATATAATTTAGCAACACTACCAAGTGAAGACTTTCCTGTTTTTGAAAAAGAAGAAAAATCAAACTCAATAAACATTACCCCTCAAAACCTTAAATCCCTAATCAGTAAAACTGCTTTTGCTATGGGGAATCAAGATTGGAGGCACTACTTAAACGGCCTATACCTTTCAATAGAAGATACGCAGATTACTAGCGTTGCTACTGACGCTCATCGTCTAGCACTTGCTTCATTAGGCCTTAATGAGGGCGTTTCAGAGCAAATTACAGGCATAGTGCCAAGAAAGTCTATTAATGAGATAGGGAAGCTTGTGGGAGATGAAAAAGAAAATATTCTTCTTCAGTTAGGCGCAAACTCTATAACTGTTGATGTTTCAGGTACGACTTTTTCAAGCAAGCTAATTGAAGGTAAGTTCCCAGATTATGAGCAAGTTATCCCATCAGGAGATAGCTCAACATTGACCATTAACAAAAAAACATTATCTGAAAGTTTAAGTCGAGTAAGTGTTCTCTCAAGTGAAAAGTATAGAGGAATACGAATAATAACCTCAGACAATAAAATTAATATATCAGCCAATAATCCTGAAAAAGAACAGGCAGAAGAAAGTGTTGACTGTGTTTACGCAGGCGAGGCCATGGATATAGCTTTTAATGTTAACTACCTTCAAGAGATAATTTCATCAATTGACAATGATAATGTTGAGATTCATTTCTTCGGCTCAGATAAAAGTTGTTTAATAACCAACCCAGGCTCTGATAGCTTCAAGTATGTTGTAATGCCTCTGCTTATCTAAAAATGGCCTTTAAAGAATTAACACTTAATAACTTTAGGTGTTTTAAATCAACAAAAATAGAGCTATCTCCTGGAATTAATTTCTTTTATGGTAAAAATGGCTCCGGTAAAACCTCTTTACTTGAGGCTATTCATCTTTGCTCAAGTGGCAAATCTTTTAAAAGCTCAAACCTTCATGCTTTAATTGCCCAAGGCGAAGATTCTTTTTCCCTTAAAAGCTACGACGTTGACAAGGGGTACATCCTTTCTGTAACAAAGGAAAAAAATAAATCTATCTCAATACTAGTAAACAATACCAAGACAACCTCCAGCAGACTGATCAGAGAGTTCCCGTCAACTGCAATACATAACAACACGTTTTCCTTCGCAGACGCTTCCCCGGATTTTAGAAGAAAAATTTTAGATAGATCTCTTTTTGTATCTGATAAAAGTTTTCTAGAAAATTGGTTTGCTTACTACCGATGTTTAAAGCAAAGAAATAGCCTTCTTAAATCAGGCTCTATTTTAAATATAGAACCTTGGGATATAAAAATTTCTGAAGAAGGTGAAAAGTTAGACCTTAAAAGAGAAGATTTTTTTAAAGCAACCTTAGTGGAATTAAACATCCTCATTAATACTATCAAACACTCCTCCTCAGTAAATTTCTTAAATGATATTATTATTGATTTTTTTCCAGGCTGGGATAAGTCATCTGAGCTTATTAGTATAATGACTAATAATAGATTTAAAGATCTTAAGAGAAGATCAACAACGGAAGGACCGCACAAAGCAGATATTAAGTTTCTTATAGGCGATGTTGATGCTAGACAAATCCTTTCGCGAGGAGAGCAAAAACTATTTTCAATACTATGGTGTTGCGCACAACACGAAGTTCTCAGAAAACAACATAATATCAACGCTACCTTGATAATAGATGATATTAAATCAGAGCTAGATACCAATACATTTGATATCTTTTTAGAGCTTCTAAACACACTTAACAATCAAATAATTTTTTCCTGTATAGATGATCATTTTAGTAGTAAAATAGAGTCCAGTTTTAGAGAATTTAAAAAGTTCCACGTGGAACAATTAAGATAAAAAAATATGCCAAAAAAAGTAGAAGAAGCAACTTATGATTCATCTAATATCCAAGTTTTAAAGGGTTTAGAGGCGGTTAAAAAAAGACCGGGAATGTATATAGGTGATACGGATGACGGATCCGGTCTACATCACATGGTATTCGAAGTTTTAGATAATTGTATAGACGAGGCAATGGCTGGGCATTGTTCAGATATAAATGTAATAGTTAATAAAGATGGCTCCGTTACAGTGAAGGACAATGGCAGAGGTGTTCCGGTTGACGTCCACAAAGATGAAGGAATTTCAGCGGCTGAGTTAATTTTAACAACACTCCATTCAGGTGGAAAGTTCGATGACAATAGTTATAAAGTATCAGGCGGTCTCCATGGAGTTGGGGTGTCGGTTGTTAATGCTTTGTCTGATAGATTAATTTTAAAAGTCTGTAGAGATGGGGGTGAGTACTTCCAGGAATACAAACACGGAGCACCATTAGCCAAGCTAAAAAAACTTGGACCCTCCGAAGAAACAGGAACAGAAATAACTTTCTATCCTTCTAGCACAACATTCTCATCAGTAACTTTTGAAATAAATAGAATTCATAAAAGAATACAAGAGCTTTCATTTCTTAATGCCGGAGTATCCATAACAGTAGAAGATGAAAGGACAGGAAAGTCTAAAAAGTTTAAAAATAGCGGCGGTCTCTCAAGTTATGTAACTTACCTAAAGGGCACTAAAAAACACGTAACAGAAATATTTGAGTGTTCGGGAACAGAGAATGATGTTGGTGTTGAAATAGCACTTCAATGGACAGACTCATATACAGAAAATGTTCTTGTTTACACAAATAATATTCCTCAAAAAGACGGAGGAACACATTTAGCTGGTTTTAGAGGAAGTTTAACAAGGGTTTTAAAGGCATTTATAAAAAGAGAAAATGCGAAGAAGTCCCCAACAGATCTTCTTGGTGAAGATGTCAGAGAGGGCATAGTTGCAATTATTTCTGTTAAAGTTCCAGATCCTAAGTTCTCATCACAAACAAAAGAAAAGTTAGTTTCATCAGAAGTTGAGAGTGTAGTAAGTTCAGTATTTAGTAAGCATTTTAATGATTACCTTCTGGAGAGCCCAAAAGATGCAGCTGGTATTTACGCAAAAGTTGCTGAGGCAGCTCTAGCCAGAGAGGCAGCAAGAAAAGCCAGAGAAATGACAAGAAGAAAAGGTGTTCTAGAGATAGCCGGCTTACCTGGAAAGTTAGCAGATTGCCAAGAAAAAGACCCTGCTCTTTCTGAAATATATATAGTTGAGGGAGATTCTGCTGGAGGCTCTGCAAAGCAGGGCAGAAATAGAAAAAATCAAGCGATTCTTCCTTTAAAAGGAAAAATTATCAATGTTGAAAAAGCTAGAATAGATAAAGTTCTTGGCTCCCAAGAGGTGGGCACTTTAATCAAAGCCCTTGGCTGCGGAATAGGGAAAGATGAGTTTAATATTGATAAGCTTAGATACCATAGAATAATTATCATGACAGATGCTGATGTTGATGGGTCTCATATCAGAACCCTTTTACTAACTTTCTTCTATAGACAAATGTTTGAGATTGTTGAAAGGGGCCATATTTATATAGCTCTTCCACCTTTATACAAAATAACAAAAGGAAAAGAGTTTGTGTATGCTTCAGACGAAGATCAAAAAGAGGCTGCAGTAAAAGAGTATTCAAAAAATGGAACAAGAGGTCTAGAGGTTCAAAGATATAAAGGGCTTGGTGAGATGAACCCTGAGCAATTATGGGATACGACTATGGATCCAGTAGAAAGAAGAATGCAGCAAGTTAATATTAACGATGTTCAAGATGCTAATCATGCATTTGAAATGTTAATGGGTGACGACGTTGAGCCCAGAAGAGCATTTATAGACGAGAATGCCTTAACTGTGACAGACCTGGATATTTAATAAATCTCTTTATAGTTATCTGAAATCCATTCATATGCCTGATTAGAAAGCTTTTTAGCGTCAGCTCCTTTCATTGGCTTGCCTATCCTAACTGTAATTTCACCACTTTGTTTTATAAATTCTTTGTTACGCCAAAAAATTCCTGAGTTATGACAAATAGGAATAATGGGAACATTATTTTTAACAGACAGAACACCGCAACTACTGGAGAAAAACTGAATACCATCCTCAGGCTTTACTCGTGTGCCTTCTGGAAATAATATAATAGAAAACCCAGACTTAATCTTTTCACCACCAACCTTAATTACTTTTTTAAGACTACTTAATTTATTTGACCTATCTAGCAATATAGGGCTCATGCAATATACTGCCCATCCAAAGAAAGGAATGAATAATATCTCTTTTTTAACAATGCTTGATGAAGGCACTAACAGGGTCTGTAAAAATAAAGACTCCCATTGTCCCTGGTGATTAGAGACTAGTATGCAGGGTGTTTTAGGAAGATTTTCAATGCCTTCAACTTTCCAGCTAACCTTGCAAAAAAATTTTAAAAGATAGAGTTCAAAGATAATGCATTTCGAGGCATATAACTGAAGGTTCTTTGTCGACAAAAAAGGATATAGCAGAATTATAGTCGACGTAAATAGAATAAGAGTTAAGTAGAAAGCCGCATTAAAAGAGGCACTTCTAATAAATTTCATTACTTAGCTATTTATAGTCTTGATAAGGTATTCTGGAATTAAGTCTAGGCTTACCCTTTCTTGCTTCATTGAATCTCTGTCCCTTATTGTCGCAGAGCCATCTTCAAGTGTATCAAAGTCTATAGTTATGCATAAAGGCGTGCCGATCTCATCATGTCTTCTGTAACTCTTGCCTATATTTCCTGAATTCTCCAAAACAACTCTTCCCAAGTTTAGCTTTTGAAGAGCTTTCTTGAGATCTGATGCAGTTTTAACAAGGTCCTCATTATTTTTTTTAAGAGGTATCACGGCAGCTTTAATAGGCGATAAGTGTGGTTTCAAATGCAAAACAGTTCTTTCTTTACCGCCATCTAACTCTTGCACATCATAAGATTCATTTAAAATTGCTAATATACCCCTATCGACTCCAGCGGATGGCTCTATAACATACGGAACTACCCATTTTTTTGTTTCTATATTTTGAATTGCTAACTTGGCGTTAGATGCCTTGTTGGGCATAACATCTGCAGAAATTTCTAGCTCGTCTTGATTCTTTGTATGAGAGCCAAGATCAAAATCAGTTCTATTTGCAATACCTTCGAGCTCTTCGACCCCGTGAGGGAACTTATACATAATATCAACAGTTCTCTTAGAGTAATGCGCAAGCTCGTCACCAGGAACCTCATATAACTCAAGACTACTTTCTGGAACACCCTGTTCCTCCCACCAATTAACCCTACTTGTAACCCATTTGTTATGCCAGTCCTCATCTGTACCTGGGACAACAAAAAACTCTAATTCCATTTGTTCAAATTCTCTTACTCTAAAAATAAAGTTTCTAGGCGTAATTTCATTCCTAAATGCTTTTCCTATTTGGGCGATCCCAAAGGGTAATGATTTTGCAGTTGAGTCTACGACATTCTTAAAGTTAGTAAATATTTGTTGTGCAGTTTCAGGCCTAAGATAGGCAAAAGACTTCCCATCATCGACCGGCCCAACGCTAGTCTTAAACATTAGATTGAATGGTCTTGGGTCAGTTAGATCTGTTGATTTGCAAGCCGGGCATTTAGAATCCTCAACTAAATCAGCCCTCCATCTTGCTTGACATGACTTACAGTCAACCATTGGATCTGAAAAAGTATCTTCATGGCCAGAATGCTTTAAAACAAGGGGGTTTGATAAAATTGCAGCGTCTAAGCCTTCTATATTATCATTTTCGTAAACCATGGAATTCCACCATGCTCTTTTAAGATTATTTTTTAACTCAACACCAAGGGGACCGTAATCATACATTCCCTGTAATCCGCCATAAATTTCGCCAGATTGAAAGATAAAACCCCTTCTTTTACAAAGTGCTACAAGCTCGTCCATTGTTTTAGCTGTCAATTTCATCTCCTGTTAATAATAAGTAGACATATGTCTACTTAAAGAATGCCTAGCTCTTAAATAATAGGTTATTGATTTAAATATTAATTAACCTATATTAATAAAATCTATTAAGATTATATAACAATCAAAGAATAAGTAATCAGAATGAAAGCTTTATTTTATTTAATATCAACCCCACCAAGCTCTACAATAAGAGGCCTAGTTAAACTCTACTGCTTGTTCGGTTTTTATAAAAGATCTTCAATGTTTAAAGTCACGTTGATAAATATAAAAATTGCTTACCCCCTTCTTGATAATAAGGAACAAAAAGATCTTGCAAAACAGAGCTTTGTTGAAAGCTTGGTAAGCGGGTTTGAAACATTTACCAGCTGGTCAAGACAGACACATCATGCACATGAAAATATATTTAAAATCACAGATCAGTTTCTGCTTACACAAAATATATCAAATAATAATGGATTAATAATTGCTGCTATTCATAGTAGAAGTGTTGATATGTTGCTTAAGTGGATTAATGTAAAATCTAATACCACCACGCTTTATAAAAAAGTAAAAAATCAAAAACTAGACTCCTTTGTTAGAGCCCAAAGAGAGGAAAATAAAAACAAAGTTTTTGAGGCTTCTATTTCGGGCGTAAGACAATTATATAAAGCGTTAATTTCAAACAAGGTGATATGTCTTGCTCCGGACCAGGTTCCACAAGATGGCATGGGGGAGTATGTTAAATTATTTAATAGAGACTCTTACACCACAACACTAGTTCCATCACTTGCGCTAAAAACAAATAAGCCGGTGGTCTTTGTAAGCCTAAATTTAAATGTAAATAAAAAACTAGAAGTTAATTTAATAAATAGTAATTCAGATATATACAATGATAGTAAGCACCAACTATCTATGAATAAAGATATTGAAAAGTTAATTAATATAAATGCTTCTGATTATTCCTGGGAATACAAAAGATTTAAAAAGCCACCAACAGGAATAAGCAATCCCTACCTAAATATTTAATTACTTATCCCAAAAAATAGGCATAAATAAAACAAGCAATGTAAATATTTCTAATCTTCCAAGTATCATTGCGAAGGCTAATATAGCCTTTCCAAATGGAGTAACGCTTTCATATGTCTGAGAGACATCGCCGAGACCTGGGCCCAGATTATTTAAACAAGCGCCAATTGCAGAAAAGGCAGATTCAAAATCTAAGCCAGTTACAAGCAAAGCCAAAAGCAGGATAACAAATGATATTACATATATAGAAAAGAATCCCCAAACGGAAGAAGCAACATCCTCCTCAACAGTCTTAGATCCAATTTTTAAAGAGAAAACACCATTTGGGTGAACAAGCTTCATAAGATTTATATAGGCATAGTTAATCATAATTAACACTCTCCATGACTTAATGCCTCCACCGACTGATCCAGAACAAGCTCCAATAAAAGCTCCTAAAAGAAATAAGAAGCCAATAGAAATAGGCCAATCACCAGAATCACCTATGGAGAAACCTGTGGTAGTTACTATTGAAACAGAATGAAATAAAAGCTCCCTAATTGAAATATCCCCAGACTTTGAAAATAAGCTTATGCAAACAGAAAGTAAAAAAATTATAGTTAATATGGATATAAAAAAACGGAGCTCCGGATCTGCAAGATATTTAAACGGCTTGCGCATATAGATGGCAAAGTAATGAAGGGTGAAGCTTAGAGCTGAAAGTACCATAAACACTATGCATACAAACTCAATAAAACCGCTATTGAAATAACCAATACTTTGGTCATGGGTTGAAAATCCTCCAATAGAGACAGTGCTGAGGCTGTGTGAAATAGCATCAAAGCCAGACATTCCACCAACATAATATAAAAAAGCGCACACTATAGTTAACCCAAGGTATATAGCCCAAAGGGCCTGAGCTGTTTCTTTTATTCTAGGCGTTAGTTTCTGGTCATTCATTGCACCAGGTATTTCCGCTTTATAGAGCTGGCCGCCTCCTATACCAAGCAAGGGCATAACAGCTATGGCTAAAACAATTAAACCCATTCCCCCCATCCATTGAAGTAGCTGTCTGTAAAATAGAAGTGACTGCGGCATGCTATCGAGTCCCGATATAACAGTTGCCCCTGTTGTCGTGATGCCAGACATTGATTCAAAAAAAGCGTCAACAAAAGGCATGCCACTTAAAGCAAAAGGTATTGACCCGGCAATAGCCAATATCAACCAAAAGAAAGTAATGATAATAAAGCCGTCTTTTTGACCTAGTTCGTCATTATCTCCCCTAGAAAAAAGCCATCCCATTAAACCTAGCCCGAAAACTAGACAAAAAGTGCTAACAAAGATCATTAGAGCTGAGTCTTTAAATATTAGAGATACAGCTATAGGCAGCACGAAAGAGGCGCTAAAAAACATCACCAGGATACTAAATAGACTAATTATCGCTTTTGGGTTCATTAATTTGATTTAAAGAGTTTCTCTACTTCGCTAACAGCCTTTTTATCGGCCAGAAATATAATTAAGTGGTCATTCAGACAGAGCTCAACAGAAGAGCTGGGCATTATAACTTCCCCGTGTCTGACAATAGCTGCAATACAGGCTCCCTCTGGGAGGGGAATATCTTTTATAGGCTTGTCAAAAAGCTTGGATGTGAACTCATTGGCATGAACTATTCCTTCTATTGCCTCTGCCCCCGCATCCATTTTTAGCATAACATCTTGAGCAACATCACCTTCTCTTAAGTCTTGAAGTACAGAGGATACAGTTAACCTGTAAGGAGCTATATAGATATCTATAAAACCAGGCACTAAACCAAGATAAGAGGGATTATTTAAGATAATCATTGTTTTCTTAGCGCCCATTTTTTTTGCCAGTAGCGAAGACATGACATTTGTCTCATCATCATCAGTTAAAGCACAAAATATATCTATATTTGATATATTTTCACTTTTTAACAACTCTTCGTCAGTTGCTGATCCATTTAAGACTATAGTTTTTTCTAGCTCTTTCGACAATAAGTTACATTTATCTATATTAGATTCTATTAATTTAACTTTATATGTCTTTTCTAGGTCTCTAGCTAATGAGAATCCGACTCTCCCGCCTCCTACTATCATAATTCTTGAATAAGCATCCTCGTGGTCTCTAAACTCATCCACGATTGAGCCAATGTGTTCTGCAGATGATACAAAGTAGACCTCATCATTTTCCTTTATAACAGTATCGCCTTCTGGTATGAAGGGCTTACCTTTTCTATAGATGGATGGGACATATGCCTCAACATTTGGCATATCATCCTTGATATACCTTAACTCCCTGCCAACAAGCTTTCCTTTTTTCCTAGCCTTAACAGAAACTAATTTAACTTTATCACCAGCAAAGTGCTCAATTTGATCTGCACCTGGATGGTTTATAAGCTCTTTAAGATGAGATGTAACTTCATTTTCTGGGCAGATAGGAATATCAATAATACCCTCTCCAAAAATTTTGTAATGCTCCAAATAAGAAGTATCTTTAAATCTACATATTGTCTTCTTAACATTAAACATATTCTTAGCAATCTGACAGGCAATGATATTAACTTCATCATTGGATGTTACAGCAATTACTATTGTGTCTTCATCAGCACCAGCCTTCATTATTGAATTGGGCTTTGCCGCATGACCCTCAACCGTCATTATGTCCAGCCTTTCTTCAAGGGCAGAAAGTTTTGATTTATCCTCGTCAACTATAGAAACCTGATAGTCACTATTTGATAAATTTCTTGCAAGACTGCCACCAACTTTCCCCGCACCTAAAATTACTATTTTCATAAAGAGTAAATTAAACCTCTTTTAATACAATTAA
>Ga0209091_10001262_pt1 | contig 22475 bp, 26 predicted proteins | sample ArcticOcean_MG_C_6_FD_187438 | JGI IMG/M metagenome (GOLD analysis project Ga0209091, IMG submission 187438) | Marine microbial communities from western Arctic Ocean - ArcticOcean_MG_CB8_128 (SPAdes) (version 2) | ecosystem: Environmental > Aquatic > Marine > Oceanic | place: Arctic Ocean...
CAACCATGTGTATGATTATTCTTCCAGCTTCACCTGAGATCATGTCAAGAACCGAACAAAATAAAGGCATGCTGATGTGGTTTGAGAACAATTCAAAGACTCCAGAAGTTGCAAAAGAATTAACCAAGAGGATCGAAGATCACCACCACCATATACTTCAGAATTACTGCGAAACTCCTGCTGTCTTAGGAGGCAATCCTTTGTAATATAAAAATAATGAAATATTTATACAAATTCTTAAATGTACTTAAATTGCCCTCTGGTTTATGGAAAAAGGTAGTCCTGTTTGGACTCGCTATTTTCTTTATAAATGTAGGTATAGATCATTTCATTAATCCAGATTTTTATTTATCAATTATGCCTCCAGCTTTACCCTTGCATCTTGAAGCAGTCTACATAAGTGGATTTTTTGAAGTTCTTGGAGGAGTGGGTGTGTTAATACCCCGTCTGCGTAAAATAGCCGGTTGGGGTTTGGTCGCTCTTTTGGTTGCTGTTTATCCTGTGAATATTTATATGGCCCTTACTCCTCAAACTTTTCCTGATACTCCCTTAGGAGCTTTATACTTTAGACTTGTTTTGCAGTTTGTTTTTTTCTATTGGGCTTTTTCAGTAACCAGACCCACCTTCAATCCCACTGACAGTTAAAATTCTTCTAATAAAAGCATTTAAGAAAGGATGAAGGTAAAAAAAGCTACAGTCGTTTTTGGTGAGTGGGCTGAAAAAGGCAAAGATGTTGGTATGGAGGAAGGACATGCAATCTCTGTTAATGAAATGCTCAACTTTGGATTGAAAGAAAGACAAAACTTAGAAAAAAACTTCAGTTTTCTAGATGTGGGTTGTGGAAATGGATGGGTGGTAAGGAAGGTTATTAACAATTCTTTTTGCAATCGCGCTATTGGAATTGATGGTGCCAAGCAGATGATTGCTAAAGCAAAATCTAGAGAGGGAGGTGAATATATTCTTGCTGATCTTGATTCTTTTAATCCAAGAGAAAAGTTCGATCTAATTCATTCAATGGAAGTGTTGTATTATTTGGAAGATCCAACGGAGGTTATTAGAAAGATTTCAGATTCTTGGTTAAAACACGATGGAAGATTAATTATTGGATTAGATCATTATCATGAAAATATTCAATCTCATTCTTGGCAAGAAGTTGTTGGTACTAGAATGCATATGTTTAAAGCAGAGGAATGGATTCAGATGTTTGAAGCTGCAGGATTTTCTCAAGTAGAAAGTTGGTATTCAAATAGGCATGAAGATTGGACGGGTACTTTGATTGTGACAGGCAAAAAGAAGATTTAGAGGGTTATAGAGTTGCCAATATTTAATTAGTTTATGATTATGAAGAAGTTTTCTGAGAGTGAGAAAAGCGCAATTATTGAAATGGCACTTTCTGATCACGTCAGTTTTAAGAGTATTGAAGAGCAGTATGGAATTGGTGAAAAAGACGTTAAAGAATTCATGCGAGACAATTTAAAGGAAGGCTCTTATAAAGCTTGGAGAAAGAGAGTCAGGGCTTTTTCAGACAGAAGGCATACCTACAAGTAGGCAGACTTTTTGTTAACTACTGGTGCTGCATGGCCCAGGTTGCGATGAGCATTATGTTATCTTTGTTTATCACAATGCTAACTGTTAGTATCTTATATATTGAAACAATAATAATTACTGAGAATTTTTTATGAGTGACTCTTCAAATTATACACCCCCTGAAGTCTGGACATGGGATGAAAAGGGCGGCGGTAAGTTTGCAAATATAAATCGACCAACAGCTGGCGCAACTCATGATAAAGAACTTCCGGTAGGGAAGCATCCTCTTCAGCTTTACTCTTTAGGAACTCCTAACGGTGTTAAAGTTACAGTTCTTTTAGAAGAATTATTGGCTCTTGGATATGAAGGAGCGGAGTACGATGCATTCTTGATTAATATTAGTGACGGTACTCAGTTCAGCAGTGGATTTGTTGAAGTGAATCCAAACTCAAAAATTCCAGCTTTACTAGATCGCAGTACAAAACCATCAACTCGAGTATTTGAGTCAGGAGCAATCATGCTCTACCTTGCTGAAAAGTTTGGTGAATTTCTACCCGAAGATCCTTCAGAAAAAGCTGAGTGCATGTCTTGGTTGTTTTGGCAGATGGGCAGTGCCCCTTATCTTGGTGGTGGCTTTGGTCACTTCTATGCTTATGCTCCAGAAAAGTTTGAGTATCCGATCAACAGATTTGCAATGGAAGTTAAACGTCAGCTCGATGTTCTAGATCGTAATCTTTCTACAAGAGAATATTTGTGTGGTGATACCTACAACATTTCAGACATTGCAGTGCATTCTTGGTACGGAAGCCTGGTGCTTCGTAATATATATGATGCTGCTATATTCTTAGACGTATCGTCTTATAAGAATGTCATTCGTTGGGCCAATCAGATTGAAGAGCGACCGGCTTACAAGAGAGGTTCTAGAGTCAACAGGTCTTGGGGTCCAGAAGAAGAGCAAGTTCCTGAGCGTCATGATGCGAGCGATATTAAATAGCCTCAGAGACTTTCTAAATAAGAATTTATAAAGTTTTTTACTCTGCAGCCTTTTCCGCAGCGCGCCAAACGCGGGTAAAATTACCGCCCCAAATTTTTATGATGTCATCTTCACTGAAGCCTCGCTTAAGAAGCTCCAATGTTACGTTCAATGCATCGCTGGCATCGTCAAAGCCCGCAATACCACTTCCGTGATTAAAATCGGTACCAATGCCAACATGTTCAACTCCAATACGTTTGGCTATATAGTCAACGTGATCAAGCATTTCATCTAGTCCTATGGGTCCAAGCAAAGTACTGATGCGTGATAAAAAATCTTTTTTAACCACAAGATCGTCAATTTCCCAATACAGCTCAAATGGGTATAGATAATCTTCATCTATTCCTGAATCTCGTCTTACTTCTCGTATATTTTTATCCATGTCTGGATCTGAAGAATTAAATAAGTAACCTCTAAAAGGAGCAACATGGATAACTCCACCAGTTTCTCCAATACGATCTATTTCTTCGTCTGAAAGATTGCGACTTACGTTAGTTAGTTTTTGTACATTAGAATGGCTTGCAATAACCGGAGTCTTTGATAATTCGATTGTTTGCAGTGCTGCCTGTTTAGATAGTTGTGAGATATCCATAATGCCACCCAAGGCATTAATTTTTTTAACAGCTGCTATGCCTAAGTCTGACAACCCTTCATGTTCAGCATCAGGCTCCCGTGTTCCAGTCTTGCCGTCGAACAGCGTGCGTGATGAATCTGCAAAATTATTGTGACCCATATGCGTAAGAGCAAAAACTCTTACTCCCGAGTTATAGAGAGTGTCGATAACGTTAACATCAGTACCTAAGATGAGTGCATTCTGAAAGCCAAGAAGCAAAGATGATTTTCCGTCTCTGTGTGCAGTATCTAAATCTTTTGTACTCAATACAATTACCGTATTGTTGTTTGTATCAGCTGCCAGAGCTTTTACCGCTGCAAGTTTTGTTTGTGCCAACGATCTTGCTTTAGCATAACCGTCTGAGTTTCTTGGCATTGGGCCAACGGCTATGGACATGACAACTGCATCAAGACCACCGGCACGCATTTTTTTTGGCGATACTTTTGAAAGACCATCACTACCAACATAGCTTGAAGGTTTGCCAGGTATTTCAATGTCCGCATGCGCGTCTATGGTCAATGCAGAACTATGAATATTCTTTGCTCTTGCAATAAGAATTGCATCGTCATCCAAAGTTAGAGAAACTTCTTTCAAATTAAATTCTTCACTAAAACAAAACTGACTGACGGTAAGAAAAATTAGTGGTATTAGCAACCTAAACATAGTAAAAACCCCTTATTGATGGTTGTATTTATATTATGCACGTAAACCAATATTCTTGTTAGATCATTCCTAAAAAGCCTGTATGAGTTTTAACTAAGAAACATTCCTTAAGCTTTGAAAAAAAATTATTTTTAAATAGTGCTACTATTAATCGTAGGTATAGCGTTGAAATAAAGTTACAGAATAATAATATTGAGCATTAAAGAAAAAAAATTATCTGATAAATGGTTTCAACAATGGACTCAAACTGATTCCTATCTTGCCTCGGATGGCCATGTCAATCGTATTCCTCTTCGCCTTTCTAGTTCCAATGTTATTGTCTACGGCAGTGCAAATTTATCTGAGGTGCTTAAAGAGTTTGAGCATGAAGATCATCGACCGGTTACCGTAGCTGGTAAAGTTCCCGTTCAATTGTGGTGCAATAACTTTATTGATACAGATTGCGGTCCAAGTGACCGTATAAATCCCTACTTGGAGATTTGGTATTCTTTTCCAGTAACGGTCAAGTCAAAACCACTAGATCTTCCTTATGAGAGTCCTTTTTCATACAATGTTGAAGCTCCTGATACATTAGTCTGGTGTCATCGAGTGCTCTGTGGACCTTCTAAAGATGGCGATACAGTAGGCGCTCTTGCAGCCATTGCCGGTGGTCGAGAGATTTGGGGTTTTCCAAAACATCCAGGCTTGGCTAACTTAAATTTTGATTATCCAGATTCCGAGACAGTAATTTTTAAAGGGTCGCTTCAAGACAATGAAATTATTGCTCTTAAGGTTAAGCGTCCAGAAAATATTGATGGACACGTAGTTGTTCAAGTTGATCAATTAACGCCCCCAGGAACTTGTATAACGCCTCGACAAAATCCAAAAAAACCAAGCTTTGTTTCTAAGCAGACTCGCTATAGTCAAGCTTTTGCTGCGACTATGTATTTTGCACCTTGGGACGACAACACAGATTCATTGGTTGTCTGCGATAACGAACAGTACTTCGGAGGCCTTCTTAAAAGCTGGTCTTTTAAACCGGCTTTGAAAATGCATTGCTCTGATTTGCGGATAGTAGCGTTCAAACCAGACGGTTGGAGTAAAAGCTTTTAAGACTAGCAACCATTTAATTCTTCCATATCATAAGATTTTAAATTAAGTTAATGCTAGGAAATAAAAACTATGAATAAAATTAAAGGCTCTATTAAATTATTTTTTGCATTTATAATTTTTTCTAACACCTTAGCTTCTGATCATCCTGATAGGATCCTGTTCGTAGGAAACAGCTATCTTTATTACAACGATAGCATGCATAACCATGTAGAAAAAATGCTGATTGAGCATTATGGAGATAATGAAATAGCTACCAAATCTGCAACGATTGGCGGCTCAAAATTGCATAACCACAACATAGATCATTTACTGGATTTTAAAAATTTACAATTAAAAGGGCCGATAGATTTACTCATCATGCAAGGGGCTAGTACGGAAGTTAAAACTCAAAAATCTAGAGAAAAATTTTCTAAAACAGCAGTAGAATTCAGCAATAAAGCACAAAAATTAGGAATAAAAACTGCTTTGTATATGACTCATGCTTACCTTGAGAATGATAAGAGGTACGAACCAAATTTAATTGATAAAATCAAAAAAAATTATTACGAAGCCGCCAGTAAAAGTAATTCTTTGGTCATACCTGTAGGCTTGGCATACAAAATAGCTTATGAAGAAGATCCCAAAATTAAGTTACATCATCCGGATGGTACTCATCCAGGACTCCTTGGCACGTATTTAGGCGCTTCTACTGTATTTGCAATAATTACCAATTCTTCACCAGCTGGCCTTTCATACAACTATTACGACAGCGTTTCTGATAAGGACAGGAAATTTTTGCAAGAGATTGCATGGAAGGCTTATTTACAAAACAAAGAATATTTTGATAAATACTCTTCTTAAGAAAATTAACAAATACAGGGGCCCTTGACATGAACTCAACTAAACATTTATTGCATCCAGAACTACAGGTGATGGCAGAGACAGCGATGATTTCGGATATTAATGATGAGAACCTTAATGAAATTAGACAAACTCTTGACGACTTAAAACTGCCACTGGCAGATGCGAGTTCTTTTAATGTTAAAAGAAGAGAGGTTTTAGTTCCTCAAGAGAAAGGTCCAGACGTTAGGTGTCTTCTGTATATTCCTGAAGATAGGAAGGATGATTTAGGCCCTGCATACCTTCACATACACGGAGGGGGTTATATTCTGGGTTCGCCTGATGGTTCGGATGCAGAAAATCTATTATTGGCTTCCAAAATAGGGGTTGTCATTATTTCTGTTGATTACCGTTTAGCACCAGAGTTCCCAATTCCGGGTCCTTTGAACGATTGTTACTCTGTTCTTGCTTGGCTCCATAAAAATTCAAGAGACCTTGGAATTGATCGAGCCCGAATTGGTATAGGAGGCGAAAGTGCGGGAGGAGGATTGGCAGCTGCTCTGGCAATTAAGGCAAGAGATGCTGGTGATTATGAAGTTTGTTGGCAGTCACTTACTTACCCAATGTTGGATGACAGGACTGGAACCGAAAACAATCCAGGAGATCCTCTGGTTGGAGAATTTGTATGGACTAGGGAGTTTAACCAGTATGCCTGGGATCGTTACCTTGCTGATGCCGAAAGGGCTGCACCTCAAGTACCAGCAAGATTAGAAAAATTTGAGGGACTGCCTCCAACTTGGATGTTTACTGTTTCACTTGACCTTTTTAGAGATGAAAACATGGATTATGCCAAAAAGTTGATGAGCGCCGGCGTTTCTTGTGACCTAGTTGTTTATCCTGGGGCTTGTCATGCTTTTCAGCAGATCGAAACATCAGAGTTGGCCAAGCGCTACAGAGAAGACTTTACTGCTGCACTTAGGCGAGGACTTGGCGGATAAAAATAAAATTATGAAAAGGTAAAATATGGAACCTAATTTTCATGCGCTTCAACTTATAGCCGAGATTGCTCTTGGAATAGTTGGCTTCTCTGCAATATTAATTGGATTAAGCAGAACTACAGATGGATTTAGTGATCCAGATAATTTTAGAATCAAACTGCTGACGTATTCTGCCTTTGGAGCTATGTTCGGAGGCATTCTTCCATTTGCTGTTTTTAATATTCAGAATCTTGACTTGTCTTGGACAATTATTTGTTGGGTGTTGTGTCTTTATTCAGTAGGTGGATTATTAATATTTCCTAAAAAGATGATTGCTTTAAGACGGCAAGGACATGAAGAAATATTTCCTATTAAACTCTGTATTTTCCAGACTGGAATAATTTCAGCAAATTTTATTATTTCAGGTTTAATGATTATTGATGTCTTACAGGCCCTTTCGAACATCTACATTGTTTGCTTGATCTTATTCTTATTACAAAGCACCGTAGCTTTTATAAGAACAATGTTTGTAAGAGTGAATTAAATTTTTTTTAGATCAACTTCAAGAAAGTTGAGGTTTGCTAAGAAACTTATGTGATTCTTATTTACCCCTTTTTCAATACAATGGAGGGATTATGTTTCACCTAGCTTTGCACTTTTTAGTTCCTCTGTTGATTGCATCATTATTTTTTAGAAAGAATTGGAAAATAGCTTATCTAGTTCTTATAGCAACCATGTTGGTTGATTTAGATCATCTCTTAGCAAGCCCAATTTATGATGCTAGTCGGTGCAGTATAGGTTTTCATCCTTTACACCAGTATTGGTTTATAGCTGCTTATTTCATCATAAGTATCTACCCAAGAACTCGATTAATAGGAGTTGGTTTAATTATTCACATGACTTTAGATGCGTTAGACTGTTACATCTAAGAGGGATTCAAAGTATGACAAACAATCAATTAGAGAATATTACTTATCAAGTTACGGGCCCCTTGGCCTTGATAACAATAAACAGGGCTGACAAACATAATGCAATTTCTTTGGCTACTTTGAGAGAGTTGCATGACGTTGTAGGCATGTCGGCTGAAGATGAATGTGTAAAAGTTATAGCCATTACTGGCGCGGGAGGTAAGGCATTCTCTTCAGGTTCAGATTTAAGTGAAGTTATGGATAGAGATTTGAGCAAGGCACTAGAGCCTTTGGTCCAAGGGTTGGCTGAAAAGTTAGAAAAAACACCAAAACCAACGATAGCAGCAATAGATGGCATTTGTATGGGCGGAGGCTTAGAGGTTGCATTGGGTTGTGATCTTCGCGTAGCTACTCCTAAATCTAAATTTGCTACACCTGAAGGCAAATTAGGAATAATCCCTGGGGGAGGGGCTACTGCAAGATTACCTAGAATTGTTGGAAGAGGTTGGGGAATGGAAATGCTATTAATGGGGGAACCCATAGATGCAGAGAGGGCATTGCAGATAGGACTTATAACCAGACTGGTTGAGGCGGAAGAGCTAATTCCGGAAATTAAGGAAATGGCAGATCGTTTGAGTAAGTTTGCACCTTTTGTTCCCAGAACTATGAAGATGATGGTCCATGCTGGAATGGAAGCAAGTTTAACTGGAGCATTGATGCTAGAGAAATATGCTCAAGGTGCTTTAGTCCAAACTGAAGATAAGGCAGAAGGCATAAGCGCTTTTTTAGAAAAAAGAGATCCTAAATTTAAAGGTAGATAGGGCAAGTTTGTATAAGGATATTTAATCGGATCATGCGGATTAATTTGAGATTAGATAAAATTAGCACTCTGGGTGTTTGGATAGGTGCTCTAAGCTGTCCTGCCTGTTTTCCTGCACTTATTTCTCTAGTTTCAGCACTTGGACTGAGCTTTTTATCCGTTTTTGAAAGTATAGCAATCAATCTTATGTTGCCTGTATTTGCAGGCATTAGTTTACTTAGTAACCTTTATTCTTGGTACGGTCATAAAAACAGCTTCAGAGGTATATTGAGCGTAATAGGACCAATTTTAGTACTTCTCATTTTGTATCCCTTCTGGGATTATTTTTGGAGTTCTTATTTGTTTTATGGAGCTATTGCTATGATGTCTTTAATTTCGATCTTTGATGTTATTAGACCTACCAGACAGCAAGCTTAGAGATCTGTGGGCATTAGTTTCATTGTATTTATTATAGTTCTTTCTACGCTAGGAACGGCTTTTCTATCTTCTATATTTGGCATGCTGGGAGGCCTCATATTGATGGGCGTCCTGGTATCTATTATGCCAGTAAGTACAGCAATGATTCTTCATGGGCTGATTCAACTTACTTCAAACGGTTATCGTGCTTGGTTAAATCGAGGAGACATCAATTGGTCAATTGTTGCTACTTTATTTTTGGGCAATGTTATTGCGCTTCTATCCCTTGCATCTATTGCTTTTGAGCCCAATAAAGTAACTGTAATTTTAGCATTAGGATTGCTTCCTTACATTGCTTGGTCTTTACCAAAAGATATGGCTCTCGACGTGAAAAAAAAACCAATTGGTGTAATTGCTGGGATGGTAGTAGTAGCAACAAATTTATTGGCTGGAGTTGGGGGCCCTCTTCTTGATGTCTTTTTTCAAAGAGTAGAAATGACACGCCATCAAGTCGTTGCTACTAAAGCAGTTGCGCAAAGCCTAGGACATATTTCTAAAATAATATTCTTTGGTTTCTTGGCAACATCTGCTTCCGAGGATTGGCCATTATTATGGATTGTGATCATCGCCATGGGTGTTTCAGTAATAGGCACAACTCTTGGTAAAAAAGTTTTGGATAGAATAGATGACAATACTTTCTTCCTTTGGACACAAAGGATTTTATTGTCTGTCGGGGCAATTTTTATTCTTTATGCTCTATATCTTATTAGTCTTTAATCCCAAGAGATTACTTATTGTTGTTAGAATAATTAAATAATTAATGTTTCATTTAAAAAGTAAGAAAAAAATATGCGTTTAAAAGATTGTCACAGCTTTAGCGACTTTCGTGAACTTGCAAGAAGACGACTTCCAAGCCCAATATTCAACTACATTGATGGAGCTGCAGACGATGAAACGACTTACGATAGAAACACCAAAAGCTTTGAAGAATGCGATTTGGTTCCAAATGTCTTGCGCGGGGTAGAAGATATAGACATGTCAGTTAACATAATGGGTCAAAAGCTTGAGATGCCTATTTATTGTTCACCAACTGCATTGCAAAGAGTTTTCCACCATAGTGGTGAGCATGCTGTCGCCGCAGCTGCAGATAAATACGGGACCATGTTCGGAGTTTCTTCACTGGGAACTGTAAGCCTTACTGAAGTCAGAGAGCAATACAGCGGACCTCAGTGTTATCAATTCTATTTTCATAAGGACAGAGCACTTAATCAAGTTATGCTTGAAAATGCAAAAGCTGCTGGTGTTGATGTAATGATGTTGACCGTAGACACAATAACAGGCGGAAACAGAGAGCGAGATCTTAGAACGGGTTTTTCTATTCCTTTCAAGCTCAGTCTCGGCGGTGTATTTCAATTTGGAATCAAACCGATGTGGGCTTTGAATTATTTAACGCATAAGAAATTTTCTTTACCTCAATTAGACGATCATGTAGACATGTCTGGAGGTGCTTTATCTATAGGAAAGTATTTCACAGACATGCTAGACCCTTGTATGAACTGGGATGATGTTGCAAAAATGGTTGATTACTGGGACGGACAGTTCTGTTTAAAAGGAATCATGAGTGTTGAAGATGCAAAAAAAGCTGTAGAAATAGGTTGCACAGGGATTGTAATTTCAAACCATGGAGGTAGGCAGCTTGATGGCAGTCGATCTTCGTTTGATCAACTTTCTGAGATAGTGGATGCAGTTGGAGATCAAATTGATGTGATCATGGACAGTGGAATTCAACGAGGCAGCCATGTTCTCAAAGCTCTTTCTCTTGGAGCAAAAGCTGTAGGAGGCGGAAGATTTTACCTTTATGCTCTTGCAGCAGCTGGGCAACCTGGAGTTGAAAAAGCTCTGGATTTAATGAGACAAGAAATTGAAAGAGACATGAGGCTTATGGGAGCTAGCTCTATTTCAGAACTTACCAGAGAGAATCTTCGTTACAGATAAACATTTGTGAATATGGAGAAAGAAACTCAAGATTTTAACTTCAATAATAGCTTTGCTCTAAGCCTTGAAGATTTCTTTGTTTCTTGCAAATCAGAGCCTTCGTCTTCTCCCAAATTATTAAAACTAAATAATAATTTAGCTAAGGAATTAGGATTAAAAGTAGACTTCTTAAATTCCAAAGAAGGTTTGGATATACTTTCTGGAAATACCCTCCCTGAAGGTTCAACACCGATAGCACAAGCGTACTCTGGTCATCAATTTGGTGGTTTTACACCTTTATTAGGAGACGGAAGAGCTCTTTTACTAGGAGAGATTATTAATGCACATCAAGAGCGTAAAGATATTCAACTAAAAGGTTCTGGACGTACTCCCTTTTCAAGAGGTGGAGATGGTAAGTCTGCATTAGGTCCTGTTTTGCGTGAATATCTTCTTTCTGAATTTATGCATGTTCTTGGCATTCCTACAACTCGTGCTTTAGCAGCAGTTTCAACTGGAGATTTGGTAAGCAGAGACACTTATCTCCCTGGTGGAATCTTAACCAGAGTTGCATCAAGCCACATAAGGATAGGTACTTTTCAATTTGCCACAGCTCTTGGAGATGTTAAAAAAATTAAGACTCTGGCAGATTATTGTTTAGAGCGGCATTATCCAGATTCTTTAAATTCAGACAATCCGTATCTAAATTTTTTTGAGTCCATTGCTGATGCACAATGTTCAATGGTTGCGGACTGGATGAATGTTGGCTTCATTCATGGGGTAATGAATACGGACAACATGACAATTTCTGGAGAAACAATAGATTACGGACCATGCGCTTTTATGGAATCTTTTTCAAATAAAACAGTTTTTAGTTCCATAGACGTTCAGGGTCGTTATGCATATGGCAATCAACCAGAGATATTGGTTTGGAATCTCACCAGACTTGCAGAAACCTTGGTGCCTTTAATAGACACAAATCAAGAAAGATCGGTTGAATTGTTAACTGAAAAAATAGATAAAATTCCCTCCCTTTACGAGAAACATTGGTTGGAGGGTATGAGAAAGAAAGTAGGATTTTCTTCAGGTGGTTCTGCCGATCTATCTCTATTAAAGGAACTTTTAGCTATTATGGAGGCCAATCAAGCAGATTTTACTCTTGTTTTCAGGAGACTATCAGAATCATTAAACGGTAATGACGAAGAAATTAAATCACTCTTCAGCGACACAACTAGCCTTAAGATTTGGTTAAAGAAATGGAAGATAAGACTTGCAGAAGAAGGCAGATCAAAAGACAAAATTTATCAATCTATGAATAGTGTTAACCCAATGTACATTGCCAGAAATCATAAAGTAGAAGAAGCTCTTTTAGCTGCTGTTGAAAATGATGATATCTCCTTATTTCAAGAACTGCATTCTGTTTTAAGCACCCCCTACGTTGAGAACAAAGAAAATGAGGAATATTCTCTTCCTGCTCCTGTATCGGATATTCCGTATAAAACTTTTTGCGGAACCTAATAAATACTCTATTTAATAGATAAGAGTGAATACAAACTAAACATGAACTTAAATTTCAGCACCGAGGAGATTTTATTTCAAAAAGAGGTAAAGGATTTCCTTGATCAAGAATTACCCATCGAACTAGTAGAGGCAAACAAAAGATCTTCGGCAGTATTTACTGAAAAAGAAATTGCCATGGAGTGGCAATCGATTTTAGCAAAAAAAGGTTGGTTGGTCCCTTCATGGCCAAAAGAATATGGAGGTACTGAATGGAACGAAGCGCAAAAATATCTTTTTGCGAATGAGTGCGCAATTGCAGATGCACCATCCCTCACTCCAATGGGTTTAGGGATGATAGGACCTCTTTTATTAGGCATGGGGACAAAAGAACAAAAAGATTATTATCTTCCAAGAATAATCAGTGGAGAAGATTACTGGTGCCAAGGTTATAGCGAACCTGGATCTGGTTCAGACCTTGCCAGTTTGCAATGTAAGGCTGTCAAAGAGGGCAATAAGTACATGATTAATGGCACCAAGACATGGACAACTCATGCCCATCTTGCAAACAAAATATTTTGCCTAGTGAGAACTGACAACTCCGGAAAGAAGCAAGAAGGTATAACATTTCTTTTGATTGATATGGATCAGAAGGGAATTAAAGTAGAGCCAATTCTTACAATGGCAAAAGACCATGATTTTAATCAAGTTGTCTTTACAAATGCTGAAACGGAATTAGAAAATAAAATTGGAGAAGAGGGCAAAGGATGGACAGTGGCAAAGTATTTATTAGAATTTGAAAGAGGAGGAGGAGGAAGTGGAGTTGCAAAAATTATATCGGAAATATCAGCTTTGAGAACGCTTGTAAAAAGATTGTCTTTAGAAAATAACAATCTAAGCCTTAATGATGCATTCTCCAATAAGCTATCTAAGTTAGAAATCAAAGCAGCTTCAATTCAATACAGCGCACTTAGAATTTTAGGGGCTCTGAAGAACGGAGAAAGACCAGGACCTGAGTCTTCGATGATGAAAACACTGATGACGGAGTTGCAACAAGAAGTTTCAGAGATAGCCCTTCAGTCCATAGGATACTATGGAAATCCATTCCAAGACACCAGCTACGGCTCTAATGAAGCTGCTATTGGAGAAGAAATATATAGATCTAAAGCAGGTAGATATCAGAATCTGAGGGCTACATCTATCTACGGTGGAAGCAATGAGATACAAAATAATATTATAGCGAAGGCGGTATTGGGACTTTAAAAACAGAATAACTCAACACTAGGGCTTATAACTTTTATAATATCTATCTATGAATGCAATTAATGATGTTTCAAATCTTTCTTGGACCTGCAAACACACTTGGAGGCAATCTTCTATAAATACGCTTTGGTGTCTTTTAGGATGTTCAATTGGTGATTTTGGAACAATTCTCTTCTTTCAAATTTCAGAAATTCCTCTTCCGCTCATCTGGATAATGAGTCTTGCCATTGTGAATGGTTTGATCACTTCCATTCTACTTGAGACATTCATATTGTCTCGTCAAATGGAGTTGAATGATGCTTTCAAAACAGCTACGGGAATGTCATTGGTTTCCATGATATCTATGGAGCTGGCCATGAACCTGGTAGATGTAATTTTTGCAGGAGGAGTTTTAGTCTGGTGGGTTATTCCTTTTATGCTTTTAGCGGGATTCATCACACCGTTGCCTTACAATTACTTTAGATTGAAGAAGTATGGGAAAGCGTGTCATTAGAATAACATTTAAAAAGCTTAGGTTTGTAAAAGTAAATAGGAAAAATATCCGTAATGACTAGAAAAGTAATTGATGACCAAGTGCCTCTGCATCTCAGAGCAAGAAGATCAAGAGTTACACGTTACATTGCCAGGGCAATGCTAAGCGCTTCAGGTTGGAAAGTTTCTGGATCAATACCCAATGAAGAAAGATTGGTAATAGTGGCAGCTCCTCATACTTCAAACTGGGACTGGGTTATAGGAATGTTGACTATCCTAGCCTTGAACGCAAACATAAGATGGATAGGCAAGAGCTCAATTTTTAAAACAGGCTTTGTATGGTTCTTTAAATGGCTTGGAGGCATACCAGTAGATAGGAACAATCCTTCATCTTTAATTGAAAGAGTGAAAGAAATTGTTTCTAAAGAAAAAGGTTTGATGATTGGAGTAGCACCCGAAGGTTCTAGGCAAAAAGTTGAGAGATGGAAGACAGGTTTTTTAAGGATAGCAGAGATAACTCAATCAAAAATCTTACTGTTTTCTATTGATTCTCCTACAAAAAATATCCAGATAGGAAAAATCTTTAACCCTACTGACAATACCGAAGAAGATTTAAGGCTTATAAAAAACTACTATAAAAATTACAAAGGGATAAACCCATCTCAATTCTAATTTTAAGGCATGGGAAGATAAAAAATGACTGAATTTAAAAACGTAACCATAGCAAAAGAAGCAAATTTCTATTTTGATGGAAATGTGACCAGTCGAACAATATTTTTTTCAGACGGCAGTAAAAAAACACTGGGCATTATGTTGCCCGGTAATTATGAGTTTACGACTGAAGTTAAAGAGATAGTGGAGATCACGGAAGGAGAACTAGAAGTCCTAACTTCTGAAATAGAAGGCTGGAAAAAAATGGTAAAAGGCATGCAGTTTGAGGTGGATAAAAATTCTACCTTTAAATTGAAAGTAACAAAAGTATTTGACTATTGCTGTTCTTATATCGAAGAATAAAATTAGGAAGAAATTATGGAAAAGTTAGAAGGGAAAGTTGCAATCATAACCGGAGGATCGGGAGGAATAGGTCAGGCAACAGCAAGACAATTCATATCGGAAGGTGCAGAGGTATTGATTATGGATTTAGAAGAAGATTCTTTGATCAATACTTGTCAAAAGATTAACTCAAACAGATTAAGTTATTTTGCTGGCGATGTTTCTAAGTTTGAAGACAATCTAAAGGCAGTAGAAATTGCTAAAGAGAGATACGGAGGACTTGATATTTTTATAGCCAATGCAGGCATTGGTGGAGAGGGTAGTCCAATTCAAGATTACAGCGAAGAAGTTTTTGATAGAGTAATGGAAATAAATGCTAAAGGCCCTTTCTTAGGATTAAAAGCTGCAATACCTGCAATGCAATTAAGGGGCGGTGGGAGTTTTGTCATCACCTCTAGTACAGCAGGAGTTACAGGTACTCCAAATATGTCGGCTTATTGCATGAGCAAACATGCCGTTGTTGGTTTGATGAAGGCAGCAGCCAAAGAGGTTGCTCCAATGAAAATAAGAGTCAATACCGTAAATCCAGCCCCCGTTGAGACCAACATGATGCGTCTACTAGAAAACTCTTTGTCTTCTCTTAGCGAGCAAGAGGATGTTAAGGGAGCTATTGAAAACTCAATTCCATTGGGCAGGTACGCAGAACCTGAAGAAATTGCAAAACTAATGCTTTTTTTAGCGAGTGAAGACAGCAGTTTTACAACAGGGTCAGTCTACATGGCAGATGGAGGAGTGAGCGCTTAATTGCAGCAGGCTAATGATGCAACAAGAAAATACAGTTATACATTGGTTCAGGCAAGATTTAAGACTAACGGATAATCCTGCTTTGTTTGAAGCCACTCAAGAGCAAAAAGTTTTGCCAATCTACATTCTAGATGACGTTAATTCTAAAGAACACATGATGGGCTCTGCAAGCAGATGGTGGCTTTATAAATCTCTAGAAAATTTAACAAATGGCTTGGAAGGAAAGTTAGGGCTTTATGCAGGTAATCCTGAAGAAGTGCTTGATGAATTAATTTCTAAATACAACATTACAAAGATTTACTGGAATCGTTGTTACGAGCCTTGGAGAATAAAAAGAGACAAAGATTTAAAACTAAGTCTTGAGAACAAAGGTATTGAAGTGAATACATACAATGGTTCGCTCTTATGGGAACCATGGGAAATCAATAAGTCAGATGGGACACCTTATAAAGTATTTACCCCTTATTACAAGAAAGGCTGTTTGAATGCACCTGCTCCTAGAAACCCTCTTCCTAAGGCCCATATAGAAGCTACTTTTTCTGATGAAAATAACGAAACAACGCTCGAGGATTTAAAGCTATTGCCTGAAATAAATTGGTACGAAAACATGGAAAACATTTGGATGCCTGGAGAAGAAGGAGCTGAAGTGAAAGTCGATTCATTTATATCCAATGGTCTTTTGGACTACAAAGAAGGAAGAAATTTTCCAGCCAAAAAGAACGTTTCGCAATTATCGCCGTACCTCCATTTCGGTGAGATTTCTCCTAATCAGATTTGGCACCGTGCTAAGTTTGAAGAATCTAGATCTGGTATTGAAAATAGCTTAAATCATTTTTTAAGTGAATTAGGATGGCGCGAGTTTTCTTACAGTCTTTTGTACAATTTTCCTACTTTACCCAAAGAAAACTTACAAAAGAAATTTGATAGATTCCCTTGGATTAAAAATGAAGAATTCCTTGAAAGATGGCAACAGGGAAAAACGGGTTATCCAATCGTCGATGCAGGCATGAGAGAACTTTGGCAAACCGGCTACATGCACAACAGGATTAGAATGGTCGTGGGTTCGTTTCTGGTAAAAAACCTTTTGTTGCATTGGCACGAAGGAGAGAGGTGGTTTTGGGATTGCCTGATAGATGCAGACTTAGCGAGCAACAGTGCAAGTTGGCAATGGATAGCTGGATGCGGTGCTGATGCAGCACCGTACTTCAGGATATTTAATCCCATTACTCAAGGTGTTAAATTTGATTCTGAGGGTGAATACACAAAAAAATATCTACCCGAACTAAAAGACCTTCCCAATAAGTATTTATTTAATCCTTGGGAAGCACCAGAAGAAGTTTTAAAAAAAGCCAATATAATCTTAGGAGAAAATTACCCTTTTCCAATCGTAGATATAAAAGAATCAAGAGAAAAAGCTCTTGATGCATTTGCAACAACTAAATTAGAACAAATTGAACCTTAATAAATACAAAGTTCACTTCGAAGCAAGGCCTTCAGATGTCAGCATTGTTATCCTCGTTTAGGTCTAGCAATACATATAGATTTTTGTAAGCTTTTTTTAAATTTTCTGGCTGTGTAAAGATTCACAACATCAAAACCCGATTCTTAATTTGTTGATTAAGCCACTGCTTCGTACGAAGACAATAAAATCATTTTTACTCACCGATGGACTGGTATGCGATCTCTATATTCATTGCAGTGAAGAGATGAATCATCTCTCAAAATTTCTTCCTGAACTTTGTGCAGAGGTTAATGGATTAAAATAAAAAAACATTAGACATTACACTTTTTGACCTTTAAATTAAACTTTTCAATACACACAGGAGTTTATTATGTTGACACTTCATTTTGCACCTAATTCTAGAGCGGGAAGAGTGCTTTGGCTTTTGGAGGAGTTGGGATTGCCTTACGAACTTAACAATATGGCATTTCATCCCAAAGATTTAAAGTCCGATGAACATAGAGCGCGTCATCCCCTAGGAAGAGTCCCTGTACTTGACGACGACGGGGAACAAATTTGGGAATCAGGAGCCATCATCGACTATATTCTAGAACGTCATAAAAATGGTGGACTCAAGCCCGGCGTTGATTCTGAAAATTTTGCTAAGTATTTACAATGGTTTCATTACTGTGAAGGGATGGTTATGCCGTCCATGAATACCATAGTTGTTCATACAATAATCTTACCCGAAGAAAGGAGAGATCCGGTTGTGTTGGGGCAAGCACAAAAGTTATTGAGTAGGTCTCTTGTACCTATAAATGAAGCTTTAGAAGGGAAAGACTATCTGATAGGAGAGTTTTCTGGAGCTGACTGTATGTTGGGCCATTCTTGTTTTATGAGCAATAATTTAGGCTGTGTCTCAGATGAAATGACAAATATTAAAGCATACGTCCAAAGAATTTCTGAGAGACCTGCTTTTAAAAAAGCCATTGAAACTAAATAGCATCTGAAGTGAATCCTGTCTTAAGGATTTTTTCTTATTTACCAAATCCTAGAGTTTGGAAATCTGTTATTACCGCTAACATTAGCGGAGTAGAGATAGAGTTGATTGGAGATAAACCAAAAAACCTTTCTTCGTGGTTATGGGATTACGATGCAAGAGAAATGAATCCAGAAGAATTAGCTGAAGACAGTCCTCACTTAAGAAAAGGTAAACGAGGGTTCTCAGGTGCCCTATATAAGACGGATAGTTTCTTAATATCTCATCCTTTTGGAACCGTTCCAGCAGCTTTTAGTCCTGAAGGAAAGGTTGGTGTGTTTGAATCAAATAGCATAATGCGGTCAATTGCCAGATCAGGAAATCACAACTCCTTGTATGGAAGAAATGGATTTGATGCATCTAGGGTAGACAGTTTTTTAGATGCAAATCTTATTTTTTCAAGAGAAGCCCAAGTTTATTTGCTGGAGATAGAAGATCTAAATTCAACCAAGTACGAGCGAATGCACTCATCCTATAATTTTTACATGAGCGGTATTGAGGCGTCACTCAATAATGGTGCTTTTATAGCAGGCGAAGACCTGTCTTTGGCTGACATATCCTTTGTTTGCGACGTCTCTCAATTTCTAAGGGAAGGTCATTATGAAGATTCCATTAGGATTCAAGGGTTTGATTTAATAACAAATAAGTTCATGGAAGAATACCCCGTTGCTGCCAAACATTTGCTTAAGCTAAGCAATACAGAAGATTTCTTATCCGTTATGGGCTCTTACTTAGACTGGTTTAAGAAGAAAATTAAAAATTAATAGACGGATTTCTTATATAATCTGCTTATTCTTAACGATATAAGTTTTAATTTATGGATTACATTGTATTAGCTGTCCCTTTTTTCTTACTCGCACTATTCGTAGAGTTAATATACGGGTGGGTGGTTAAAAATAATACCTATCGAATTAATGACACGATAAGCAGCCTTTTTATGGGGTCTCTCAGAGGAACCAGTAAAATTCTGGGCATTGGCTTTGCATGGTACGTTTGGTCTTTTGTGGAAACGCACTTTGCTATATGGAGTATGGACACCAGTCTGATTTCGACTTGGGTATTTTCTTTTGTAATATACGATTTATTTTATTATCTCTTTCATCGTTACAGCCACGAAAGACAAATTTTTTGGGCTTCTCATGTTGCTCATCACCATAGCGAGGAGTACAACCTCTCAACGGCCCTTAGGCAAACAGGTACAGGATTCTTTATTAAATGGGTTTTCTACATTCCTCTTTTTGCAATAGGAATGCCTTCTGAAGTTTTTATTTCTGTAGCTTCAATCAATCTGATTTACCAATTCTGGGTCCATACTCAGCACATCCCCAAATTAGGTTGGTACGAGCTGTTCTTTGTTACCCCTTCTAATCACAGAGTTCACCATTCGCAAAACGACCTTTATATTGACAGGAACTATGGAGGAGTTTTTATTATCTGGGACAGAATTTTTGGTACTTTCCAAGAAGAGCAAGATACCGAACCCTGCGTCTATGGAGTAAGAAGTTCAATCAATACTTTTAATCCTATCAAAGCCAATCTACATATTTATTCTAAAATATTAGGAGAAATTAAAAATGCAAATTCTTGGAAAGATAAGCTGTATTCGCCCTTTGCAAGAACAGGTTGGGAGCCAGGAGTTCAAATGGGAAAAACAAAAAAAGGAAATTTTGATTCAAATTCTTTTTCTAAACACAATCCAGAAATTCATTCTTTCGTAAAATTCTACGCCTTTGTTCAGTTCTTATTAGTAACCGTTTTTTCTTTGTTTTTTCTTGACGGCGGAGGTCTGACTTACGAGCAATCTGTAACTGCTTTGGCTTTGGTGATATTTACTATGTTTTGCATAACTCAATGGTTGGATGGATTTAAGTTAATAGCTCTGGAAACTTTTAGGTTATTTCTTCTATTGTCATTAGGTGTTTATTTATTCATGCAAAATGAAAGTTTGCTTTCAAATATCTTATTTGGTTACTCTGTCTTGAATTTAATGTTCCTACCTCTGCTTGCAAACAAAGGAATGGATAATACAAATTCTCCAGAATTGATTGAAATAGTTCAAAAAGCATCTATCAAAACCCCAGTTTAAAATAAATGTCTGGAGAGAAAGATTTATCTAAGATACTGACTAACCTTTCTCCAGAATTAATAGAAGGTGAGTACGTTTTTTGTACTTTTAAAGATTCATCCTACGGTGACTATTCAAGCTTAGAACCTCTTGCTTCAATAAAAGAAAAGGAAGGTTTAACTTTGATCCTTCTTAAAGATAAAGCTCAACAAGAACAACTGCCCTTTGAAGGTGTGTTCCATTGCATTTCTTTTGGAGTGCATTCTGACTTAAACTCGGTTGGTCTCATGGCCGCCGTCTCAAATAAACTGGCTCAGAACGACATCAGTTTTAATGTTGTTTCAGGATACTTTCATGATCATCTGTTTGTCTCTAAAAATAAGTCAAAAATGACTTTAGAAGTCTTGATCAATTCTTTATATTGATTGCTCAAGGAGAAAAAATGAAAAGTTGGACAGCAGAAGCATTAAATACAGCCCCGGATTCTTCTAACAAAATTCATGGAGATGAATTGGCAAAACAGTATGGCTTTCAAGGCGGTTTAGTGCCGGGCGTAACCATTTCAGCGTACTTGATTCATCCAGCCATAGAACTCTGGAAAGAAGAATGGTTAAACAATGGTTATGCTGATTGTCGAATAACATCACCTCTCTACGATAAAGAATTATTTACAGTTGATGCCGAAGTTGTTGATGAAAATAAACTGAACACAACTTTGGTAAAATCTAACGGATCTGTAAGCGCAAACGCTGCAATATCATTATCAAATGACCTTTCTAATCCGCCCACAAGAAGAGGCGATGAATTGGTGGATGATAACTTCGTTCCCCCAGAGGCTTCGTTTGAAGTCTGGAAAAAATTGGAGTCTGAAGGGTGCAAGGCTTTTCGTTTTAATTGGGGTGGAAAAGACCCTCTTGTTTATCTGAAAGACAGCTCTTTATTGCCTGACTTACTTCAGCCTGACTTAGGTGGAATGGCTAATTTGTCTTTTTTACTGGGATGTTCAAATTGGATATTAGCAGGTAATGCTTATATGAACCCTTGGGTTCACTTGCAAACCGTCTCTCAAAACTATAGAGCAGTTTCAATGGAAACCGACTTAATTGCTGAAATGAGTGTGAATAAATTTTATGAGAAAAAAGGTCATGAATTTATAGACGTAGATGTTAATTTATTTGATCAAAAAGATAACAGTTGTGTGATGACTATAAACTTGGTTGCCATATTTAAACTTAGAGGTTCTTAATTTTTGAATATTTTTAGAATTTCAGGTCATAAAGGATTAATAAATCCTATTTCTTTGCTAATTTTAATGTCTGTAGCTATGCCTATTGCATTCAATACTTGGGCGGCAATGTTAAATAATTTTGTTGTAGAAAAAGCAGCATTTACAGGGGTTGAGATAGGAATTCTTCAAAGCCTAAGGGAAGTGCCTGGGTTTTTAGCTTTCACTACAATATTTGTACTTCTTGTAATTAAGGAGCAAATTTTTGCTGTTTTTGCATTAGCTTTACTTGGACTGGGTGTCTGCCTTACTGGGTTTTTCCCAACCGTTTTTGGTCTTTATTTCACTACCGTGTTGATGAGTATAGGTTTTCATTATTTTGAAGCAGTTAAGCAGTCTCTTAGCTTGCAATGGCTCTCTAAGGAAGAAGCACCACAAATACTAGGTCGTCTTATAGCTATAGGTTCTTTAACTTCTTTAATAGTCTATTCCTGTTTGTGGTTCCTGCTGGAACTATTTCAAGCCCCCTATATAGTAAATTTCTTTATAGCTGGAAGTGTGTGCATTGGTCTGGCCCTATTAATGTATTTTATGTTTCCTATTTTCCCTTCTAAGACAGCACAAAATAAAAACCTTGTTCTACGAAAACGTTATTGGCTTTATTACTTATTAACTTTTCTTTCTGGAGCAAGAAGACAAATATTTATGGTATTTGCAGCATTCTTGATGGTGGAAAAATTTGGATACAGTGCTTCGGAAGTAACCCTCCTGTTTCTAATAAATTATGCTTTTAACTGGTTTTTTGCAGAGAAAATAGGAAGATTGATTGGAAGAATAGGAGAGCGGAAAGCTCTCACC
>Ga0209091_10001264_pt1 | contig 22464 bp, 24 predicted proteins | sample ArcticOcean_MG_C_6_FD_187438 | JGI IMG/M metagenome (GOLD analysis project Ga0209091, IMG submission 187438) | Marine microbial communities from western Arctic Ocean - ArcticOcean_MG_CB8_128 (SPAdes) (version 2) | ecosystem: Environmental > Aquatic > Marine > Oceanic | place: Arctic Ocean...
TAAAAAGTTAAAAGACTATGATATTAAATGGCTTAAAAATTTGAATGAAATATCAAATATTCCAAATATATTTATTGCGAATGAATTCTTTGATGCTTTGCCAATTAAACAATTTATTAAAAAAAATAATGTATGGTTTGAAAAAAAAATTAAATATAATGCATTCTCCAAACCTAGTTATTTGGATATTTTAGCTGACATGAAGAAGTTAGAGAAAAAAATTGACTTCAATATCTCCTACAAACAAGATTTTGTAGAATTTTCTCCACTAGCGCTGGATTATTTAAAGATAATTTCAAAAAAAATTAATAATAACAGTGGGGGTATTTTAATTATTGATTATGGATATTGGGACAGCAAAATGAAAGATACAATTAAGTCAATATATAAACATAAATTTAATGATATTTTAACTAATTTTGGAAAAGCAGACATAACGCATAACATTAGCTTTAAACTTTTAATTAAAATACTGCAGAAATTTAACTTAAAAATTAATGGAAAAATAAATCAAGGAGATTTTCTTCAAAATCTTGGAATTTTAAAAAGAGCAGAAATTATTTCTAAAACCCTCCCATTTTCTAAAAAAGCCGATATTTATTACAGAATAAAAAGATTAATTGATAAGAATTTAATGGGACAATTATTTAAAGTAATTTTTGCAACAAAAAAAAATATAAAATTTCAAATAGGATTTAAAAATTGATAAAATCAAAAAACTTATCAAAATTCTCTGATTTAAGTCATGCTTTTTTTAATAGAAAAGGTGGATGTTCTAAGGGCATATTTAATAGCTTAAATTGTGGGATTGGTTCTTCAGATAAAAAGGTTAGTGTAAAAAAAAATATTAAAATCGTTTGCAAAAAAATTGGAGCATCCGACAAAGCACTTGTGCTTCTCAACCAAACTCACAGTAACAAATTTCACTTTATTTCAAATAGACATAAGCTTAAAAAAAAGAGATTCAAGGGTGATGCCCTTGTAACAAATGCAAAAAATATTGCTCTTGGTATTTTAACTGCAGATTGTGTTCCTATATTAATATTTGATAAAAATAAAAAGATCATCTCTGCAATTCATGCGGGCTGGAAGGGAGCATATAAAGATATAATCAAAAAAGTTGTTAAATTCTTAATTAAAAAAGGATGCAGGCCTAAAGATTTGGTTGCTTCAGTGGGTCCATGCATCTCAAAAAAAAACTATGAAGTTCAGAGAGATTTCATCAAAAAATTTATTAAAAAAAATAAAATAAACAAAAAATTTTTTGTTTTAAGGAAAAATAAAACATATTTTAGCCTAAATAATTATGTTTATTATCAATTAAAAGAAATGGGTATTAGAAACCTAGAAATAATTAAAAAAGATACTTTTGATACCAAAAATAATTTTTTTAGTGCAAGAAAATCAATTCAAAATAAAAGTAAGGATTATGGTAGAAATATTTCAATAATTATGATTAATTAGGTAATCTCAATGAAATTATTAACTGGTAACAGCAACAAAACATTAAGTAAAAAAATTGCAAAATTTTTAAAATCCAAACTTGTAAATTCAAGTATAAGAAAATTTGCAGATGGAGAAATTTATATAGAGATAAATGAAAATATTAGAGGAAACAGTATTTTCATTATTCAGTCAATTTCTTCGCCAGCAAATGATAATTTAATGGAATTGTTACTTTGTATAGATGCCTTAAAAAGATCTTCTGCAAAAAATATAACAGCTGTAATTCCTTATTTTGGCTATGCAAGGCAAGATCGAAAAGTAGTTCCAAGAACCTCAATTTCTGCCAAACTAGTTTCTAATTTAATTACGAAAGCAGGTGCCGATAGAGTTGTTACAGTTGATTTACACGCAGGTCAGATTCAAGGTTTTTTTGATATTCCTGTAGATAATTTATTTGCTACCCCAATATTTGCAAGACACGTTAAAAAAAATATAAAAAGTAAAAATATGATTTGTGTGGCTCCAGATGTTGGTGGAACTGAAAGAGCTAGGGCACTAGGTAAATTATTAAATGTTGGATTGGCTATTGTTGACAAAAGAAGACCCAAGCCTGGACAATCTAAGGTAATGAATGTTATCGGTGATGTTGTGGGAAAAACTTGTATTATCGTTGATGACATTATTGACTCTGGTGGCACAATTGTTAATGCAGCAAAAGCTCTTAAAGATAGAGGCGCAAAAGATGTGTACGTTTATATAACCCATGGAGTATTATCAGGAGACGCCGTTCAAAAAATTCAAAAATCAGTAATAAATAAATTAATTATAACTGATACAATTGATAATGATGAAAAAGTTAAGAAAGCAAAGAATATAGAAGTTTTACCAATATCTAACTTAATGGGTGAAGCAATTAAGAGAATTTCTAATTCTACTTCAGTATCTGATCTATTCAAATAATTAACTTGAGTTATTGAGAAACTTAAGCTAAAAAACCTTGTTTTATGAATACAATTGATGCAAGCATTAGAAATACAAAAACTAAAAGTGATGTAAATACTCTTAGATTGAATGGTAATGTTCCAGCAATAATTTACGGTGGAACTGAACAAAATGAAAAAGTTTCTGTTTCTAAAAAAATAATTAAATCTTTGTTAGGTCATGAAGGATTCTTATCCAATATTTTAACGCTAAGTATTGATGGAAAATCTCAAAATGTTCTGCCAAGAGAAATTACTTTTGACGTAATTTCAGATGAACCAATTCATATTGATTTTTTAAGAGTCATTAAGGGTGCTAAAATAGTTTTGGAAATCCCCGTGAAATTTATTAATAACGAAAAATCTCCAGGTTTAAAAAGAGGTGGCGTTTTAAATATTGTTAGAAGAAAAGTAGAGCTTAAATGTCCAACAGAAAATATTCCCACTGAATTAATTGTGGATCTTGATGGAGTTGATATCGGTGAAAGCTTTAAAATATCATCTATTAATTTACCTGAAAATGTGACTCCCACAATTCAGGGAAGAGACTTTGTTGTTGCTACACTTGCTGCACCAACAGTAATGAAAGAACCAGAAAAACCAGCTGCAGCTGATGCAGAAGCAGAGGGTGCTGAAGTTGCACCAGGCGCTGAAGGAGAAGGTAAAGGTGGAGATAGTGATAAAAAAGAGGGTGACACCAAAGATAGTGATGCAAAAAAAACACCTACAGAAAAAAAATAATCAATAACAGTGAAAATTTCCAGTCAAGATCTTAAAAAATTATGCTTTTATTCGTAGGCCTAGGTAATCCAACACCCAACAGTGAAAATAATAGACATAATATTGGTTTTAAAATGATTGATGCAATAAATAAAAAATTTGGCCTTTCAAAACAAAAGCCAAAATTTAAAGGATTGCTTACTACAGGTAATATTAATGATAAAAAAGTTTATGCAATCAAGCCTTTGACGTTTATGAACAACTCTGGAATATGTATCCGCGAATTAATAGAATATTTTAAGATGAGCGCTGAAGATGTAATAGTTTTTCATGATGACCTTGATATAGATTTTGGAAAAATTAAAACAAAATTTGGAGGCTCAAGTGCTGGACACAATGGAATTGAGTCAATAGATAAATTTATTGGTAAAGAATATTCAAGAGTAAGAATAGGCATTGGTAAACCTAAAATACCAAAAGCTAAAGATGCTGTAGCAGATCATGTTTTAAAAGATTTTGATGATGAGGAAAAAATAGAGTTAGAAAAAATTACTACGAATATAGTTAATTCATTATCAATTTTAATTGATAAAAAATTAGATCTTTTCTCAAGTACGATAAATAATAAATAATGAGCTTCAAGTGTGGAATTGTTGGCTTACCCAATGTTGGTAAATCAACATTATTTAACGCTCTTACAAACTCTAGTAAAGCTCAAGCTGCAAATTTCCCTTTTTGTACAATTGAACCAAATATTGGTGTTGTTCCTGTTCCAGACGAAAGGTTAGATAAATTAGTAGAAATTTCAAAATCCAAAAAGAAAATAAATACTACTATTGAATTTGTAGATATTGCTGGTTTAGTAAAAGGCGCCTCAAAAGGTGAGGGCCTAGGAAATAAATTTTTATCTCATATAAGAGAAGTTGATGCAATAATTCACATGATTAGATGCTTTGATTCTGATGACATTCAAAATGTAAACCCTACCGTGGATCCGATAAGAGATTTAGAGATCATTGAAACAGAAATGATGTTAGCAGACTTAGAGTCTATTCAAAAACGACTAGAGAAAAATAATAAAAAAAATGTAGATGAAGAACAGTTAAAAATACTAGAAATTGCCTCAGATTGCATAAATAATTCAAAAAATACTCAAATCCTTTATGACCAGTTTGAAAAAAAAATACTAAATAAAAGTGGTTTACTCTCCTTAAAACCTAAAATTTATGTTTGTAATGTTGATGAGGCAAGTGTTCAAAATGGCAATCAATACACAGAAGCTTTCATTAAAAAATTTGGAGAAAAAAATACTCTAATAGTTTCAGCTGATATTGAAAATCAAATAAATCAGTTAGACAGTGAAGAAAAAAAAAATTATATGGAAATGATTGGATTAAAACGAACTGGTTTGAATATGTTGATTCAAAAAGGCTATAATGTTTTAGAGCTTGATACTTATTTTACATCAGGACCTGAGGAAACTAGAGCGTGGACAATTCAAAAAAATTGTACCGCTCCTAAAGCAGCCGGAGAAATCCATACTGATTTTGAGAAAGGCTTTATAAGAGCTGAAACAATTGCTTATGAAGATTTTATTACTAATAATGGTTGGGTCAATTCAAAGACCAGTGGGAAAATGAGACTTGAGGGAAAAGATTATATTGTCAAAGACGGCGATATCTTAAACTTCAGATTCAATACGTGACCAGATTTTCTTCATACTGAAGTAAACTAAAATAGTTAAAATAATTAAATATAAGATAGCCTTGAAGCCCATTTTGTGCCGAGCTTCTAAATGAGGTTCTGCAGTCCACATTAAAAATGTTGTTACATCTTTAGCCATTTGTTCTTTTGATGCAGTCGTTCCATCACTATAGTCGACTAAACCGTCTGATAGTGGTTCTGACATTTTAATATTATTTCCATACATATATTTATTGTAATAAACACCATCCTCTAGCGTTACTCCACTGGGTGGATTTTCATAACCTAAAAGTACTGAATAAATATAATCTACCCCACCACTTCTGGCTTTTGCAAGTACTGACATATCTGGTGGATAAGCTCCACCATTTGCTGCTTGTGCTGCTTTTACATTTGCAAAAGGCATAACAAACTTATCTGACAGTTTCGCTGGTCGCACAAACATCTCTCCATCACTATTGGGTCCATCTGTAACTTCAAAATTTGCTGCTATAGCTTTTACTTGCTCTTCTGTAAATTCTGGTCCACCTGACTCAGATAAATTTCTATAACTAACATATTTCATTGAGTGACATGACGCACAAACTTCTGTGTAAACCTGATAGCCTCTTTGTAATGATCCTCTATCAAATTTCCCAAATAAGCCCTTGAAACTCCAGTCTGTTTTTAGAAGTTTTACTTTTTCCTCAGCAATAACCTGATTGGTTCCAACTAATAAAAGTATTATTAGATATGATATTTTAAAAATATTTTTCACTAGATTAATCTAAACTTTCTTTCTTTTTAATAATTGCAGCATTTGGAAATCCGCCAAGGACAGGTTCTGTAATGCTCAAAGGTAAGGGTATAGTTTTTTCTTTAAATCCAAGAATTGGAAGAATCATTAAAAAGTGTATAAAATAATAAGCCGTGGCAACTCTTGCTATTAACAAATAAAGTCCTTCCGCTGGCATTGCTCCAACATAACCAAGTATTAATACGTCAGCTACTAAAATCCAATAAAACTGCTTGTAAAGTGGCCTAAATACAGCTGATCTAATTTTTGAAGTGTCCAGCCATGGAAGTGCTGCTAAAATTAAAATTGCAGATAACATTGCCACAACGCCCATTAATTTATCTGGTACAGATCTTAATATTGCATAAAAAGGTAACAAGTACCATTCAGGCACTATGTGGGCTGGCGTTACCATTGGATTTGCTTCTATATAATTATCAGCATGTCCTAAAATGTTTGGTGAGTAAAAGACAAAAAATGCAAAAATAATCATAAACATTAGTAAGGCAAAACCATCTTTAATAACTATGTACGGATGAAACGGTACTGTGTCCTTAGAAGGTTTTTTAATATCAATTCCCACAGGATTATTGTTTCCAGGAATATGTAATGCCCAAATATGAAGCACTACTAAACCTACAATCAAAAATGGTATTAGGTAATGTAGTGTAAAAAATCTTGTTAAAGTAGGATTGTCTACAGAGTAACCTCCCCATAACCAATTCACTATTCCCTCTCCAACAAAAGGTATGGCACTAAAAAGATTCGTAATAACTGTTGCCCCCCAAAAGCTCATTTGTCCCCATGGAAGAACATACCCCATAAATGCAGCTGCCATCATTAGAAGGTAAATTATTATTCCAATAATCCAAATTATTTCTCTTGGAGATTTATATGATCCATAAAATAAAGATCTAAATATATGGATATATACTGCTAAGAAAAACATCGATGCACCATTTGAATGAATATATCTTATAAGCCATCCATAATTTACATCTCTCATAATATGCTCAACACTTTCAAAAGCCAAATCAGCATGAGCGATGTAATGCATTGCTAAAGTTAAACCAGTAACGATTTGTGTAATTAAACAGAAAGTTAATATTCCCCCAAATGTCCACCAGTAATTTAAATTTTTAGGTGTTGGATAATCTGCTAAATGACTGGCAAGTGATAAAAGTGGAAGCCTATCATTAAACCATTTTCCAAATTTTGATTTTGGGACGTACTCGTGATCACTCATAATCTATTTTTTATCCAATTTTTATTGTATTACTGTTGACGAATTCATATTTTGGAACTTCCATGTTTAGTGGAGCTGGACCTTTTCTTATTCTTCCAGATGTATCATAATGTGACCCATGACATGGACAAAACCATCCATTGTAATCACCTTTATCATTCAAAGGGACGCATCCTAAGTGTGTACAAACTCCTACCATCACCAACCATTCAGGATTTTTCGCCCTATCTTCATCTTTTTGTGGATCTTTTAAATCTTCCATTTTAACAGCTCTTGCTTCAGCTATCTCTTCAGGTGTTCTTCTTTTGATAAAAACTGGTTTCCCCCTCCAAAGCACAGTAATTGCTTTTCCAGGTTCAACTGCGCTAACATCAACCTCTGTACTAGCCAACGCTTTAACTGAAGCATCTGGATTCATTTGGTCAACTAATGGCCAAATAACAGCTGCTACTCCAACAGCTCCAACAGCATACGAAGCTGTAAACAAAAATTCTCTTCTTTCAGGTTTTTTTTCAGACATCTATTAATTTTTATGTTTATTATTATCTATTATATGATTTCATATAAGAAAATAGTTTTTTTTCTACTGAAACAATGACACAGAAACAATGAATTTAAGACCTAAAATAGCCTTATACGAACCCGATATTCCTCAAAATACTGCTGCGATTATTAGAACTTGCTCTTGCCTTGGGGCCGATTTAGAGATTATTGAACCCTGTGGATTTCTACTTAGCGATAAAAGATTTAAAAGAGTTGCCATGGATTACATGGATGAAAAAGCAATCAAATTTTATCAAAGTTATGATGAATTTTTTTATGCAAAAAAAAATCAGAGAGTGGTATTAATGACTACAAAGAGTTCTTCTTCATATGCTACTTTTAATTTTAGAATTGACGATACTATATTGTTTGGAAGGGAAAGTGCCGGTGTTCCAGAAAAGGTTCACGACCTTGTAAATGAAAGATTAAGTATACCCATGATGGATAATAAAAGATCTCTAAATATTTCTTCTTCAGTTGCAATAATACTTGCAGAAAACTTAAAACAAAATAAATTTATCAATCATGGATAGTGAAATTAAAAAAAAGCTGGCAAGAAATTGGTTTAAAATATTACAAGAAGTAATTTGCAACGAAATAGAAGATCTTGAAAATACTTCTAATAAATTTATTACAACTAACTGGAACAGAAATCTCAGCAAAGATGAAGGTGGTGGAGAATATAGAATTTTAAAAAATGGGAAAATATTTGAAAAAGTTGGAGTAAATTTTTCTGAAGTTTATGGAAAGTTGCCAAAGGAAATAAGTAAAAAAATTCCAGGATCAAATTTAAATACTAATTTTTGGGCATCAGGCATATCTGTTGTAATGCATATGAAAAACCCTCACATCCCAGCTATGCATTTTAATACAAGATATATTTATACATCGTTCGGTTGGTTTGGTGGTGGAATGGATATAACACCTTGTATCAAAGATGCTGAAGAAAAAAAGTGGTATCATGAAGAGTTAAAAAAAACATGCAACAAACATAATAAAAATTACTACAAAAAATATAAAAAATGGTGTGATGAATATTTTTATATTCCTCATAGAAATGAAATGAGGGGAATTGGAGGAATTTTTTTTGATTATAAAAAAAATAATTGGGAAAAAGATTTTACTTTTGTAAAAAATATTGGTCTTACTTTTAAGGATATTTTTAATTCAATAATAAAAAAAAAACAAAAAAATAAATGGACTATGAAAGAAAAAGAATTACAGTATATTAAAAGAGGAAGATATGCCGAGTTCAATTTACTTTATGATAGAGGGACTAAATTTGGGCTACAAACAGGTGGTAATACAGAAGGCATTTTAATGTCATTGCCTCCAGTAGCAAAATGGAATTAATATGGATAAAGAACCGATTACACTTGAAAGTTTAGAAAAACTAAAAAAAGAACTAGTCTTTTTAAAAGAAAAAAAACGTCCTCAAATAGTTGCGGCTATCGCTGAAGCAAGATCACATGGAGATTTAAAAGAAAATGCAGAATATCATGCTGCCAAAGAAGAACAGTCTCACAACGAGGGAAGGGTAACTGAGATCAATGATATTATTGCCCGTGCAAATGTAATTGATATTACAAAAATGACAAATGATGGCAAAGTTATCTTTGGTTCAACAGTATATTTGGAAAATTTGGGAACAAATGAAAAGATTAATTATAAGATTGTAGGAAAGGACGAAGCAGATTTAAAGAAAAAACTGATCTACTTTCAATCCCCTATAGGTAAGGGCCTAATTGGTAAAAATAAAGATGATTTAGTTGAAATTGCTACTCCAGCAGGAGTTAAAAACTTTGAAATTAAAGATGTTAAATACGTTTAGCTATTAACTATTTTTTGGACTTCCTTTTCCGAAATTTGAAAATTATTATTAACCCAAACTTCCTCTATCACTTTCAGTTTTTTGCCTAACTCCTTACCTTCTGGAATATTATATTTTGTCATCAGGGTATTTGCCTTAAGTGGCATTAAAGGAGGTTTTTTATCTTTAAAGTTTTCAATTATTTTTATTAATTTATTAGGAACTTTATTTGATTTAAAAATTTTAAAATAAATAACATCCATTAGTGCTTCTTTACCATTAAAATAAAATATTTTATTTAAATTTTTTTCATAGAAAGTCTTATTGGTAATTTTCTGGGAATTAAAATTTTTTAAAAATAGAAGTCTTTTTTGGTCTTTTTTAGAGAGGTTAAATTTATAAATAAAATAATCAACATTGTCTGTTCCATCTATCACCATTAATGATAGCAAAAAAATAAAATCTACATTAGGAAAATTTTTTTTAGAAAAATTATTTAATCTTTTAAATAAGGAAATATTTTTAAATTGTGGAAAAATAAGACTAATAATTTCTAAGCAATCTTGATCTTTTGATAATTTAAAAAATTCTTTCGATCTAACTAATTTTTGGAACTCGTTCAATAACCTCTCTGAAGAAATTTTTGAAAGTGCATTCAAATTTTTTTTAATTATTTTAATAATTTTAGTGTTATGATTGTCTTTAGAATAATTAAGATAAAATCTAATATACCTTAATATTCTAAGATAATCTTCTTTTATTCTCGTTTCAGCATCTCCTATAAAGGTAACCACTCCATTTAATAAATCTTTTTTTCCATCAAAAGGGTCAAATAGATTGCCATCTAAATCTGCGTAAATAGAATTAATTGTGAAATCTCTTCTAGACGCATCCTCTTTCCAGTTGTTTGTAAATTCTACTATTGCATGTCTTCCGTCTGTATCGATATCTTTTCTTAATGAGGTTATTTCAAATTTATTATTGTTAATTAATGCGGTGATTGTTCCATGTTCTAAACCGCTTTCATAATATTTAATATTTTTTTTGTTGAGTGCCTCACAAACATCAGTTGGTTTTAAGTTTACAGCTAAATCTATGTCATCAACCTTTTCCCTGTTAATAATTTTTCTAACGCATCCACCAACATACCGTATTTCACTATTCACAGAAAAGGAATGTATAGCAATAAATATTTGCTCTACATCCGTTGTTTTTTTAATATTTCTAAAACCTAAATTTATGTAATTAAGATTTTGAGACTTAACAAAAATTTTTTCTAATAAATTATTCATATATGGCTGGGGCACTAGGATTCGAACCTAGGATGCCGGTACCAAAAACCAGTGCCTTACCGCTTGGCTATGCCCCAATATTAATTTCGTATATCACAAAAAAAAAAAATTATATAGTTTTTGATGTAATACACCAATAGTTCTTAAATTTCCTCTTAAATGCCCTTGAAGCAATAACAGTGGCTTCTTTAGAGTTAAAATAAGTCACCATTGTTGATCCAGATCCTGACATTCTACAAAAAATTACATTTGGAATTTTAGATAGATATAATTTAAGTTTTTTAATTTTCGGATAGATTAAGAACGCTATTTTTTCTAATTCGTTACTAGAATTTAAAATATTATTTTTTTTAAATAAAGATTCACTTGGTTTATTATATTTTGATTTTGAAAAATTTTTAACCTTTGAATAAATAAGTTTTGTTGAACAACCAAAATTGGGTTTTGTAACTAATACATGGAAGTTAATCTTTTTTTTAAAAACCTTTAAGCTACCATTAGATGATAAGACTGTATTTTGGTTACTAAACCCCAAGATTACGTCAGATCCGATAATATTTGCTAAATTTATCAATTTTTTTTTAGTTAATTTTAATATCTTTTTTTTTATAAAATAATTAATTAAGCTTGATGCATTCATAGACCCTCCACCCATGCCAGATTCCTGTGGAATATTTTTAATTATTTTTATTTCAAATTTTTGATTCATTAAAAGTTTTTGGTTATCAAGAATTTTTAGAAGATGAGAAATGGTATTATTTTTATTTATTCCATTTTTAAATTTACCTGTAAAATATATTTTATGAGAATTAGATTCTATCTTCTTTAAATAGATTAAATCGTGTAACCCTATGAAAGTTACCAAGCTTTCTATTTTATGTAGTTTAGAATTTTTTTTTCCAGTTACATTTAAAGAAAGATTAACTTTCGCATAAGATCTAATCATAGAAAATTTCATATCTAAATTTTCTTAGGTCCCTTCAAAAGTTTAATTTTTATATCTTTTTTTATTTTTTCACTGGTATTCTCAAATGTAAGAGTATTTTTCCAATAATATGTTGCTTGGATCTTTTTATTTAATTTCCACAATATATCTCCATAATGATCATTCACCACAGGATCATCTGGCATCAATATAATTGCTTTTTGTAAAAAAATTTTTGCTTTTTTAAAATCTTTAATTAGATAATAAGCCCATCCTACTGAGTCTAAAATAAAGGGATCATTTTTTTCTTGATCGTGTGCTTTCTCCAACATTTTAATTGCTGATTGAATTTTATAACCACGCTCCAACCATGAGTATGCTAAATAATTTAAAACATATGCGTCATTAGAGTTAATTTCTAAAGATCTTAATAAATCTTTGTCCGCCATAGCATATTGTTCCAATCTCTCATAACAAGTACCCCTTCTGTACAACAGATTTGCATACGAATCTGAATTTTGATCAACTGTAAGCATAACTTTATTATAATACTTTATTGCAAAATCATATTTCTCAAAATTTTTTGATATATTTGCCATATCAAATAAAAATTTGATAGGAGGATTTTTAATTTTTTCAAACTTTGAATTAATAAATTTAAATGATTTTTGTTGCCCCTGCTCTTCTAAAATAATTTTAGACTCTTTTTTTATTTTATACCAGTAATAAACATTGTTATCTTTATTGTTGAAATTTTTTAATATTTTTTTACTTACATCAGAACTGTCCTTATTATTTTCTAGAAGTAATGATAAATTAAAATTAAATTTAGGATTTAAATAATAAGACATATTTAGGAAAAAATTTGATTTTTCTAAAAAATTGTTACTTGAATAAAGATTTGCTATTAAAAAAAAGAATTCACTTAGAACGTCTGTTTCAGACGTGCATGAGAAAACTTGACTAAACTTTTTAAACTTTTTTTTATCAATCCACTCTTTTGCTTGAGAAACTAAAAGTGAGTTATTAAGAGTATTTATTTCATTGCTTAATTCTTTAGCTTCATTTATCTGATTTTCTTTAATCAAATAAGTCATATAAAAGTAGATATATCTCGAATAATCAACCTTATCATCATTAATTAAACTAATAAAATAGTTTTTGGTTTTTGGGTTATTTAAATAACAGTTCTGAAAAACTTTATTGATCAATGAAAGGTTACCAAAATTACTTTTGTTGCTAGGAATTTTTTTATTTTGAAAAAGATTTACATAGTCCGTCAAGGATTCATAAGTAATTAATTCTACCGTCCCATCATTTTTAAAGTTTGATAATTTATCTATATAATTCAGACTTTTTTTAAAATCTTTTTTATTTATACTGTCTATAGCTAATAAAAGATGTGCTTCAAAAAAATTTAAATCTTTACTTTTTGAGTAATGTTTTACTTCATTTATTGCTTTCTTTACTTCTCCTTCCATAACTAAGGACAAAATATATCTTTTAAAATATGGCTCATGAATTTCTATTAATGATTTAGAGGAAAGAAAAAACTTTAGAGCATCTGTGTTTTTATTGTTGTCATAAGATATGATTGCCGAAAAATAGCTTGATAAACTATTTGAATTAAAGTCACTACTATAAAGGTTTTTCGCATATAATGGATTTACAAAAAGATAGCTTAAAGTAATTAAAATTATGAAATATCGATTTACCATGGTTCTATTCTATGACTAAAAAACCAATAAATCAAAATGACATTTTTAACTTAGAACTTCTTAATTCAATTTCGACTCGATATTTATTTGATAATAAACCCATCAATCGTTTAAAGAGTAAAATTAACATTAAGAAAGTAGATAATAATGATAAACACAAAAATCTTGATCATTTAAAAAAGGAAATAAATTCAATCGAAGATTGTAATTTTAAAGATAACAGTTCACAGATAGTTTTTGGAAATGGCGACATAAATAGTCCAATAATGATAATAGGTGGAGTGCCCAACATAGAAGATGATGTCTCTGGAAAGGTGTTTAGTGGTGCTGATGGAGAACTTTTAAAAAAAATGCTAAGTGCAATAAATATTACAATAGAAAATATTTATTTAACTTATGCAATAAATTTTAGACCTTTTGATGATAGAAAGCCATCTTCAACAGAAATTAAAAGATATTCTGATTTTCTAAAAAAACATATTAATATTATAAACCCTCAATTGATAATAATAATGGGCAGCATAGCAATGGAATCTTTAACTGGAATAAATGCTAAAATTTCAGTTGAAAGAGGAATATGGAAAGAAACCATTATCCAAAATGATAATTATAACCTTATTGTTACATTTGATCCTTCTTATCTTTTAAGAATACCCGAAAATAAAAAACATGCCTGGGAAGACCTAAAGAAAATCAGAAATAAGATCGATCAATTAAAATTAACTATTAAATGAAAATGACAGCTGGTGTAGATGAGGTTGGTCGTGGAAGTTTAATTGGACCTGTTTATGCTGCAGCAGTTATATTGAATAAATCAATCAATAAAAAATTGTTAAAAGACTCAAAAATATTGTCAAAAAAAAAGAGGGAGAAACTTTTTATCTTAATAAAAAAAAACTCAGTATGGGCAATAGGCAAGGCTTCTGTTAAAGAAATTGAAAGAATTAATATATTGCATGCTAGTTTATTGGCTATGAAAAGAGCTATTGAAAAACTAAAAAAAAAACCAAGTCTTGTTTTAATTGATGGCAATAAATTACCTGATCTTAAAAACTATAATCTAAAGTATGTTATAAAAGGAGATCAAAAAATTCCCTCAATCTCTGCTGCCTCTATTGTTGCAAAAGTTAGTAGAGATAGATTTATAACTACACTGTCAAAAAAATTTAAAAACTATGGGTGGGACACCAATTCTGGTTATGGCACTAAAAAGCATTTAAATGCTTTAAAAAAATTTGGTGTTACCAAACATCATAGAAAAACTTTTTCTCCTATTTTAAATTTAAAATAAGTTTCACGTGTAAATGAAACTAAACACAATATCTAGCTATAATATAAAAAGTAAACACAAATAGAATCCAATTAATTCAATCTGAAGTTGACCCTAGAATCCATTTAGAGTCTAATTGTTTTATACAAATGGAAAATAGCTTTAAAAATAAAATTATAAATGGAGATAGTCTTGAAGAATTAAAAAAAATTCCAGACGAAAGTTTTAACCTTATTTTTGCAGACCCTCCATATAACCTTCAGCTTAGAAACTCATTAACTAGGCCTGATAGATCTAAAGTTAATGCTGTAAACGATAAATGGGATCAATTTGAGAGTTTTAAGAAATATGATGAATTTACTTTTGCATGGTTACGGGAGTGCAAAAGAATCTTAAAAAAAGATGGAGCAATCTGGGTAATTGGAAGTTATCACAATATCTTTAGAGTGGGTACTGCCATACAAAATCTAGGTTTTTGGATTTTAAACGATGTGATTTGGAATAAAAACAATCCAATGCCAAACTTTAGAGGAACAAGGTTTACCAACGCTCACGAAACTTTAATTTGGGCATCCAAGACTGAAAAATCTAAATATACATTTAATTATCAGTCATTAAAATGCTTAAATGACGATCTTCAAATGCGATCAAACTGGAATTTACCAATATGTAATGGTTCAGAGAGATTAAAAAAAAATGGGAAGAAAATTCATTCTACTCAAAAACCTGAATCTTTACTTCATAGAGTATTATTGGCGTCTACAAATAAAGGTGACATAATACTTGATCCTTTTTTAGGAACTGGAACAACAGCAACTGTAGCAAAAAAATTAGGTAGAAATTACTGTGGAATTGAAAAAGAAAAAAATTATTTTAAAGCAGCTGAAGATAGGTTAAAAAAAACAATACCAATAGAAAATGATTTTCTAGATACATTGAAAAATAATAGATCTAAACCCAGAATACCTTTTGGATCCTTAGTAGAACTTGGAATTATCAAGCCCGGCACAAGCATTTTTGACCAAAAGAAAAAAGTTATGGCTAAAATTATGGCCGATGGAAGTATTAAACATAGTCAAACTGAAGGATCAATTCACAAAGTAGCTGCAACAATTCTTGGTGCCGAAAGTTGTAATGGATGGACTTATTGGCATTACAATGTAAATGGTGTTTCAGTTCCAATAGATAACTTAAGACAAAGATTAATTTCTAATAATTAATTTTTATAAATTTTTCCTAAATAACTATTAATAAATTTATTATTTTTTACCAAATATTTCATTAATAAATTCCTAATAAAAACCATTAATGGATTACAAAGATGGAATGCAAAATAATTAAACTTAGATTTTCTATTAATCATAGATGTTCTTTTAATTCTTAGATTGCTGAACTGATCAGTAATATTATTAAAATTTTTATATATTTCAAAAGCAACCTCTATTGATTGAGATGCACCTTGTGCAAAAGTTGGTGGAAAAGTAAAAAAAGCATCACCTATTATAAAAATATTTTTTGTTTTTGGATGATATATTTCTTTACTCACAAATACAGGGAAGCATTTGATATTTTTTAGGTTATTTAGAATATTTTGATCTATCTTTTTAGACATTTCAGATAAAATTGATGAAACAAAGGACCTACTTTCAAACAAAGAGTAATTATCAATTTCTTTTTGAGTAAGTTTTTTCCTTAATAAACCAATAAAATTAAATTCATTATTCTTATTAATTGGATAAACAACTGAATGAAAATTGTGACCTAAAAACAATGATATATTATTATAATTTACATTTTGAATTTTAACTTTATCAATTGTTGCTCTTATAGCGATAGAATTAAAATATATTGGTTTAATTTCCTTATTGGCAACTAACGATTTAGTGATTGAAAACACACCATCAGAGACAATTAGGTAATCACATTCAATCAATGAATTGTCTTGAAAGGATATTTTTATACTTTGTAAATCGTTCTTAACTTTAATAACTCTTTTATTATAATTTATAAAATTATTAGCGAGTTTATCTTTCAAAAATTTGATTAATATAGATCTCGGTAATGTTGTATATTGTGCCTCACTATTGTTAAATATGGATATATCTACATCACATATTTTTTTACCTTCTTTTGATGAATAAAAATCTACTTTATCAGGATTAAATTTTTCTTCGTTATTAATATTTTGAAATCCTATTTTATTTAAAAGTTTAATGCTGTTAACTGAAAGCTGAATACCATACGCTTTTTCCAGGTTTACAGAATTATTTTTTTCGTAAATCTTAATTTCATAATCAGGATTTTCTTTTAATAAATTGGCAATGTATAGACCTGAAATGCCACCACCAATTATTGCAATTTTTTTCATTTATAAGTATTTAAATATATAAAAATCTTTTTAGTAAATGTTGGTAAAGTATAGTCATTAAGTCTTAAACCATCAATCCATGAGTAGTTTATAATTTTATTTTTTTTTGTAACAAATCTAACAAATAAACTCATATTCATATTAGACATATTGAAATGTAATGCTTTTTTTAAATTATAAGGTTTGGAAATTTCTTGCATTGGGAATATTTCAAGATTCTTCAAAAAATTAAATTTTGTATTTTTTATCAGTAAAAATTTGTTATTCTTTTTATAAACATCTATTAAATAAAATTTATTAACTTTTTTTTGTTTTTTTTTTATAATTTTAAAATCATTATTTTTAAATGATTTACAATATTTTGTTATCGGACATTTTAAGCATAGTGGGTTTTTTGGTTTACAGACAAGTGCCCCTAATTCCATTAATGATTGTGCATAATCACCTGCTCTAACAGAAAATCCTAAAATTTTTTTTTGTTTAATTAAATTTTTTTTATTTATTTCATGGTCAGATTTTAGATTTAACAATCTTTTAATGACTCTTTCAACATTTCCATCTAATGGAATAAACTGTTTGTTAAATACTATCGCCATTAATGCACTAGATGTATAATCACCTATACCAGGCAATAATTTTAATTCATTAAAAGTTTTAGGCAATCTGCCTTTAAAATCTTTTATTATAATTTTTGCAGTTTTTTTTAAATTCTTAACTCTTGAATAATAACCAAGACCTTCCCAATATTTTAATAATTTTTTTTCATTAATATTTGACAAAGAATTTATATTTGGAATATCTTTTATAAAATTATTAAAATATGGAATTACAGTGGCAACTTGCGTTTGCTGTAACATAAATTCACTTACCAGTGTATAATACTCTCTTTTGATTTGAGAAAACTTTTTTCTCCAGGGCAGCCTTCTCTTATTATTATCGTACCAATAAAGAATTTTTTTTGATAGTATAGAATTAGACATATGCAATTTAAAAATAATATTAAGCAGAGTTACAGAGCCATTCAAGGCTTAAGATCTTTTAGAGACACTTTGCCAAAGAATATTAAAAAAATAATTAAAAAAAAAGGACATGTATTTTCTGAAACACTCAACAACTGGAAATACATAGTGGGTAGTGATCTTTTTCAGGTTTGTTATCCAAAATCATTTAAAAATTCTAATAAGTTTGGGGTTAGCACGCTTCTGATAATGGTTAAAAGAGGTCACGAAATAGATTTGGAGTATTCAAAAAAAAAAATAATGGATAAAATGAATAGTTTTTTTGGGCAAGCTATTGTAGAAAAGTTAAAATTTATTAGTTTTGATGATGTGCAAACTAAGTTTAAAAAAAATAATGCTGATGTAAATAATGTTACAATTGACAAATATGAAGATAGTATTAATGATATTAAAAATGAAAAAATTAAAAAATCATTACTTAAGCTAAATAAAATTTTTAAAAGAAAATGAAAAAAATTGCTTTATTATTCCTTGTTGTTATTTTTAGTTTTGTTCCAAATTTGTTTGCTGATAATAATAAAAAAATTAAACGAATCTCTGAAGGGCAACAAAATGCTAAAATAACTATCATTGCATATGAATCTTTGACGTGTAGCCATTGCGCAGATTTTCACAAGAATGTTTACCCTGAACTTAAAAAAGAATTTATTGATACTGGTTTGGTTAGAATAGAATTCAGACATTTTCCTTTAGATTTAGCCGCATTAAATGCTTCCAAAATTACACAATGTATAAATGATGGAAATTCAAATTTAATGCATTTTTTATTTTCAAATCAGCAAAAATGGGTCAAAGGTAAAAATATAGAAGATTTAAATAAAAACTTAAAAAACCTCATAAATGATGAAAAAGTTAATTTAGATTTTAAAACTTGTATAGATGATAAAGTCGTGGAAGACTTCATTCTAAACGACCGAATTGAAGGTGTTAAAAAATTCAAAGTAAATGCTACTCCTACGATAATAATTAATAACAAAAAGTTCGATAAACCTCTAAATTATAAAAATTTAAAAAAATTCATTGAAAAAATGATATAAGTTTTTGAATGGAGTTTAAAAAAATCCAACTCAATGGATTTAAATCATTTGCTGAAAAAACCAATTTTTTAATTGAAGAAGGATTAACTGGTATTGTTGGGCCTAATGGATGTGGTAAGTCAAATATTGTGGAATCTTTAAGATGGGTAATGGGAGAAACATCTGCAAAAAGTATGCGTGGCTCTGGAATGGAAGATGTCATATTTTCAGGAACATCAAACAAATCCTCTAAAAATATTGCTGAAGTATCAGTTAGTCTTGAAAATAAAGATAATGATGGCCCGTTACAATTTAAAGATTTGGATCAAATAGAAATAAAAAGAAAGATTGAAAAAGATAAAGGCTCTAAATTTTATATCAATAATAAAGAAGTTAGGGCAAGAGATGCACAAATGTTTTTTGCAGATCTTTCAACTGGAGCTCACTCACCTTCTATGATTAGTCAGGGGCGTATAGGTGCTTTGGTAACAGCGAAACCAACAGACCGTAGAGCAATCCTCGAGGAGGCAGCTGGAATATCAGGACTACATGTGCGTAGGCATGAAGCTGAACTAAGATTAAATGCTGCAGAAAATAACTTAAAAAGAGCAGATGAGTTGAGAAGACAGCAAGAAAAACAATTAGCCAGTCTTGAGAAGCAAGCTGAAGAAGCAACAAAATATAAAATAATTTCTGAAGAAATAAAAAAAATTGAAGCAGGATTGTACTATTTGCGACTTAAAGACATAGACCATGAAATCAAGCTAGAAAATGAGATTAATAGTGAGGCAGAAAATGAAGTGAGTGGATTTAACATACAAATCAATCAGTTTGAAAGTTTAATAAAAAATGAAACTGATAAAGTTTTACCCTTAAGAGAAAAAAATATTGAAAATTTATCTAAAATCCAACGACTTAACTTAGAGTTACAAAGTTTGGACGAAGAAAATATTAGAATTCAAGATAAAATAGAAAGTGTTAAAAAATCTTCAAAAACGATTGAAGAAGACACAGATAGAGAAAAGGGAATTATAATAGATGCAAATTCAAATGAAAAGAGACTAAAAGAAGAAAAAAATGAATTAATAGAAGTTGATTCAAAATATTTTGAAACAGAAAAACTTTCTAACGAAGACTTAGAGATTGCAAAAAATAGATTAAAAGAAGAGCAAAAGTCTGTGGATCAAATTATAAATATCTTTGCTGAAGGAAATATAAATATAAGCATAGATCCTATTGAGAGTGTTAAAAAAATAATTGATAAAGCAAAAGAGCTTATTAATAATAATGAAATAAACCAGGCTCTTACATTACTTGATAGATGTAAAAGTGAATTAAATAATTTTTTAAATAGCCTTGAAGATGATGAGAGCAAAAATAAACTTTTAAAAGTAAGTGAAAAAAATGAAAATATAAAAATTTTACAAGAAAAATATGCTGATAGTTTTAGTAAAAATCAATCTATTAAAAAAGAATCAATAAAAAGAAATGAAAGAATTAAAACTATCGAAACAGAATTTGAAAGTTGGAGAAATTTACTTTCAAATTCAGAAAAGATGGTACATGAGTTGAGTGGTAGAAAAAATAAACTACTAGATCAACTTAATGAACTCGAAGGACAGCCACAAATACAAGCAGAGAAAAAAGGTCAAATTTCTGAAAGCTTAAGAGCTTCTGAGATTGAAAAAATTGAGAATGAAAAAATCATAAAAGAAATGGATGAAAAAATTAATTCTCTTAGAATTGAGCTTAATGAAACTCAGGAAAAAACTATAAAAATTAGAGAAAGAAAAGCAAGCTCTGGTGCAACTATTGATGGTTTACAAAAAAGAAAATCTGATTTGTTAGAAAGAATTAATACAGAGCTAAATTTAAATGAAAATAATTTACTTGAAAATTCTAATCTTAATGCGACTCAAGATTTACCTGATGCTGTGTCACAAGAAGAAGAATTAGATAAAAAAAAAAGAGAAAGAGATAAATTAGGATCTGTTAACCTTCGTGCAGATGAAGAGACGACTAAATATGAAATTGAAATAAAAAAAATGGAACAAGATAGAAGAGACCTAGCTACAGCTATTATTAAATTAAAAGAAAGTATTAAGGAGTTAAATCAAAAAGGCAGGGAGAGATTGTTAGAGGCTTTTGAAAAGGTCAATAGAAAATTTAGTGAAGTTTACACAAAACTGTTTAATGGAGGAAATGCTAAATTAGAATTAGTTGATTCGGATGACCCTCTAGAAGCTGGACTTGAGATGCTTGTTAGTCCGCCAGGAAAAAGACTTCAATCTATAACTTTGCTTTCCGGTGGTGAGCAAGCTTTAACAGCTCTATCACTTATATTTGCTGTTTTTTTAACTAACCCATCTCCAATATGTGTGCTTGATGAAGTTGACGCTCCTTTAGACGATGCTAATGTAACTAGATTTTGTAATCTACTTGAAGAATTGATTAAGATTACTAACACTAGATTTATAATAGTTACTCATCATGCCCTAACAATGTCAAAAATGAACAGACTTTATGGAGTTACTATGCCAGAAAAAGGTATTAGCCAATTAGTAGCTGTTGATTTACAAAAAGCTGAGAGTATGGTGGCGTAATAAATAAATGCCAAAAGATCTGTTTAAAACTCGCTTAGAGATTGCAAAAACTAAACTTTCCAAGAGAAATCTTTATAAAGATAAAAATCCACCCTCTTCTTTAGGGGCTGCCTTCAAATTAAGTACAGAATTAGTGTCTGCGGTGGCAGTTGGGACAATTATAGGGTTTATTTTAGACAAGACCTTTGGTACTAAGCCCTGGTTAATATTAATATTTTTTTTTGTAGGAGTGGTTGCTGGTATTTTAAATGTATTCAGATCTGCAAAAAATATGCAAAAATAGACTTAAAAGATTATGGCAACAAATCCAATGCACCAATTCGAAGTTTATAGAATTGGACCAGAAATTAAATTAGGGACGATAGATATATCGTTTACAAATGCAAGTCTGTTTATGGTAATTAGCTCTTTAGCAATACTATTAATCTTTAATCTTGGATCAAAAAAAAATTCATTACTGCCTAGCAAGGTTCAACTTTTAGCAGAGCTAAGTTATACTTTTGTTTCTAAGATGATTAGCGATACTGCCGGATCAAAAGCAAAACCATATTTTGCATTTATTTTTTCACTATTTATGTTTGTGCTATTCTGTAATATGTTTGGAATGATCCCTTATGCATTTACAGTAACTAGCCACATCATTGTTACTTTTATTTTGGCTTCATTTATTTTTATTGGGGTAACGATAATTGGTTTTATGAAACATGGATTAGGTTATTTAAAATTATTTGTTCCAAGTGGAGTGCCAACAGTACTTTTACCATTAATCGTTGTTATAGAAATTATTTCTTATTTAAGTAGACCTGTAAGTCTTTCTGTTCGTTTATTTGCTAACATGATGGCAGGTCATACTATGATGAAAGTTTTCGGTGGCTTTGTAATAAGTCTCGGAATAGTTGGTGGATGGCTTCCACTGAGCTTTTCGGTTGCACTAACTGGTTTGGAAATACTAGTTGCTTTTCTTCAAGCATATGTTTTTGCAATCTTAACCTGCATCTATTTAAATGATGCATTAAATTTACACCATTA
>Ga0209091_10001266_pt1 | contig 22462 bp, 14 predicted proteins | sample ArcticOcean_MG_C_6_FD_187438 | JGI IMG/M metagenome (GOLD analysis project Ga0209091, IMG submission 187438) | Marine microbial communities from western Arctic Ocean - ArcticOcean_MG_CB8_128 (SPAdes) (version 2) | ecosystem: Environmental > Aquatic > Marine > Oceanic | place: Arctic Ocean...
CTAAGTGTGTCATGTGATGTATATCTTTTTATGAAGGAAAAAAAAGTTGCTTCAAAATTCCCTACTTTTTTGCTCTCGAATTTTGACGCACACACACACACACAGAAAAAGAGAGAGAGAGAGAGAAGCGAGAAGAAGCGACCAAAATGACGACGCTCTCGCGTTGCTCGTTGTTTTCAAGAAGCCCTCGTCGCGGTTGATCGTGGGTATATTTTAGTTTTGCGATGCACTGACCGCGATAAACATTTCTTACATTTGAGACATGAAGTCAAGAATAACTACAACGAGAAGACGCACGAATGATGTTTTTAATAATAGCAAGAACAACAACAACAACAACAATTCGTCGTCGTTATACGCGTTCTCTTTACTCCCGTGTATTCTGATGCTTCTAGGCGCGGGCGAAGACGGCATATTTACCACTTTACTCATCGGCTGCGCGGTGTCGTATATTCTAGATTTGCTGAGGTATCCAGAGATGACGCTCGTCGCCGTTTGGCTCACGTTGTTTTCGATATATTTAGCGATGTTGATTGAATCTGATTTGTTCTTCGCGCCGTTACGGCCGACGATTATTTCGTTGTTTCTGCTGACCACGAACGGAATCATGCTGTTTTTGTGCGGTCTGTGGGCGAATTTACAGTTTAAATGGGTGGAAATGGAACATCCGAACGTTTCGAGATGGATGGAAAGCGTTCTCGTGGCTTCGATTTTGCCGGTGTGCGGCGCGTTGATCGGGTGGACGTTGATGGCATCTGTGGGTGCGGTTTTAGCGCCGTTTTATTTACAGATTGTTTTGATGACGTTGTATCATGTTCTCTATGATGATGATGGTAAAAAGTCATCGCCGCCGTCTTCATCTCGGGGACGACGACAGAGAGGCGGCTCATCCAAAGGAGTATCGGGGGCGCCGGGAGAAAGATCGCTCACAAGTCGCGAAAAGTATATTCACAAATTTTGCGTGTGTTTTTGTCCAGCATTCGTGTATGTTGGAACGCATTGGCCAACACTCATAGAATCATCTTTTATTTGCTGGGAGCACGCGTTACACGTGGTCATTTTGTGCTCTCTCGGTGCGACGGTTTTATTTGAGACGAGAATGACGCTGCTCGTGACCGCGGTCGCGGTGGCGTTGCGGGTCGTCGACACGACTGAATATTCTGTATTGTTACTCATCGGCGGTGCATTTGTCCTCGGCATCGCAACGCTCATCGATATATCGAGATTAAACATTGGAATTTACGCGTTGTTTATGTGTCTAGCGATCGCAACGGTTGGATACTTTTTGAAGAGGAATTATTGGTTCATCGAAGGCATGGAAAATACGTGTTTTGGCATTTTGTTGATCACGTCAATCACATTCGCCGTTCCCGGTTTATATCTGATGGAATTTTCCAAAGAAGTTCTATTTGGCATGCTTTTCGTGCAAGCTGCCGTGATGGCGCAAGTGGAGGCAATGTTATACAACGAGATTCAAGAAGATGGGAGTACGTTTTACCCGCCGTATTTAATAGCGCTCACGACGTTCTGCGGCGTTCAACTTTCCACGAAAATGCTGAATCTCTCAAAGACAAGGTTTCCAGATATGCTCATTTATACTGTGTATGTTTCCAAACTTTCTGTATTTTTAGATCTCGATTGGGTGAAAGTTTTTGTGTTGATGTGTGCAAGTGCGTCTAAGTATACGATACTCATCGTTCTTGGACTGTTGTACGCGAGATTGGAGCTGTTTGACGTTCTATTTCTCTTCACCGGCCATCGCCCGACGGATGCTGGATTGTTTGGTTCATTGCTGTGTGCGACGAGTGCACTCGGAGGGTTTCAATCCTTACGGAAAGCGCGTTTGATTTGCATGATAGCCGGTCTCCTTCTCGTTATAATAAAACCGCCTTTGCCGTGGCAAGGCGAAGTTGGATTCTGGTACGATCAAGACCACGTTCCAGACAGAGAGCCAGATAGGGATAGCATGTATTCACTGGGAGGTGAATATGACGGCGAAGAAGAAACATACAGAAGTTGGTTTCTAATTTTATCCATTGTTTTTGGTTTGTTCGGCGTCGGAACTGTTAGCGGCTTGTTCTTCGGTTTATTCGTGATGAAAGAGAGCGTGGTGGTTTGCGCGTTGTGCGGCGCGTTTGTTCAATACAAAAGCGCGAGTGTATTTTATGCCATGGTTTTAGCAATAGTATTTGCCATAACCGCGATGATTGGCGACGAAGAGGTTTACAATTTACTTTCTGTCGTCGCGGTGTGTTTCTTACACTGCGCTTTGAGCGTGAAGTATACTCACTATGTGGTCGCGAGAGCAAGACGAACGACGACGAGAAACCGCGACGATGACAACAACAACAACAACAAAGTATACAATCCGTTTGTACGAAAGAGGCAAAGCGCAAGTGAGAGAAACATTGGCTTTAACAACGGGAACAAGAATGTTATCTCGAAAAATGATTATCATGACGCAATGGATCGCGTGGGAAACATTGCGACGTTGTCCGCGTTCGTCGCAACGCTGGTCGTGTTTTGGGATTCCGAGGATTCGAGTTTCATTACGATCCCGCTCGTTTCCACGATTCTTTTCTTAGCTCGGACCGAAAAGGCGTCATTTTTCGCGTACGTCGCAGTCGTGTGCGGATACTTTGCTCAAGTGCTTTTGTGCAACAGTAACGATAGCGTCAGTTCTACCATCTTTGCAGCGTTTTCTTTACCAAGCGCGTTCGCTTTCGCCCGCTTCCTCTATTCCTCCTTCGAGCGACAATATGAGAAAAGCGCTTTAGCGCTCGCGTCTCCGTTGAATATCGTACCCATTGTGATGGGTCTCGGTGTCAAGTCAAAAGCAGTAGTATCTTTAGGAATAGTCGGCGTAGCGTCTGGTATTGCCCAGTATGTCGTTCAAAGTAGAATACAAAGGAAAGGTAGCCGATATTTATAGATGTATGTAGTTAGTAGTAGCAGCGAGTGTTGTAACGAGATTTTTTTTTCTTACTTTAAAACGAGTACTCGTAGGTAAAGCTTTTTCAGAGAAACAGAGGAAAGTAAAAACTTCATTTGATGAAAGAATGAAAGAACTACCGGTAAATTATTCACGCGCTTACAGAAAGAACAACAACACAAACTAAAGCGAGATGGGTATTCTCGAACGGATAGCCGACATCGAGAAGGAGATGTCTCGAACGCAGAAAAACAAGGCTACGGAATCGCATCTCGGGACGTTGAAGGCGAAATTGGCAAAACTAAAGCGCGAACTTTTAGAACCGGCGAAAGCAGGAGGATCTTCGGAAGAGAGAGGCTTTGAGGTGAACAGATACGGTCACGGACGAGTCGCGTTGATTGGGTTCCCGTCCGTGGGGAAGTCTACGTTATTGTCAGAACTCACCAGCACGGAAAGCGAAGCGGCAAACTATGAGTTTACAACGTTGACGTGTATTCCTGGCGTGATACATTACAACGACGCCAAAATACAACTGCTGGATTTGCCTGGAATTATCGAAGGCGCCAGCGAAGGGAAAGGGAGAGGGAGACAAGTCATCGCGGTCGCGAAGAGTTCGGATTTAATCTTGATGGTTTTAGACGCGATGAAATCGGAAGCCGCGAATACCACGTACGCGCACAAACAAATATTGACGAGAGAGCTCGAGGCGGTCGGGTTGCGCTTAAATCAAACGCCGCCGAGAATATACGTCAAGAAGAAGAAATCCGGAGGCGTTCAAGTTTCAGATACCGTCCCAGGGGGGCTGACTAAAATCGATCGCAAAGCAATCATGAACGTTTTACACGAGTATAAGCTGAACCATTGCGAAGTGATTTTTAGAGAAGACTGCACGGTTGATCAGTTCATAGACGTCTTAGAAGGAAATAGAAAGTACATCAAGTGTCTGTACGTGTATAATAAAGTGGACGCGCTGACAATTGAGGAGGTGGACAGATTGAGTCGAAGGCCTGATTCGATATGTATTTCGTGCACGAAACAGCTCGGCTACGATAGATTATTAGAATCGGTATGGAACGCGATGGGTTTGGTTCGCGTATACGCAAAGAAGATGGGTGAGAAGCCAGATTTTGAGGAACCGGTTGTTTTATCCGAAGCGAGAGGCGGGATCACGCTGAACCAATTCGCCGAACAATTACACGCGGAGTTGCCGAAACAGTTGAAGTACGCGTTAGTGTGGGGCTATTCCGCAAAACACATGGGCCAGCGCTGTGGTCTAAAGCATCGGCTCATGGACGAAGACGTCGTGCAAGTCGTCAAAGGTACCGCCCATCTAGACGAAGGTATCGGAAGATTTTCTCAATCGAAAAAAGACGAACCGGCGAGGATAGCAGACCGCGTGAAAAAAAAGAAGCTGATTTCATAACATAATAGAGATTTTATACAAAGCATGGCGTGCGAGCGTGGATAGTACAATAATTCAAATGCGATCTAACTAAAGCGCTAAATAATCTAATTTTGAGAAACATCTCTAAAACTACTGTGCTCTTGGAAGCAGTTGGAACAAAACGCGCATATCGCAAGGTTCATTTTTCCGATAGAAGCGAGGTTTACCACCTTTCTTTCGTTGGTCGGAGCCAATCAATTCGCACTGTATAAAATCGTCCGTCTCTCGCAAAAATTCATACAAAGCTTTGATTTCGTGGTTCTCGAATTCTGGATAGTTGATGAGCTCATCAAATACGAGATACAGAGGAAACGCGTTGGTTCGAAACTGCGCGCTCTCGCGCAAAAATCTTCCGAGTTCGTTCAGAACAACTTTCGCGGACGAGTACAAATCAGAATCGATATGAATCAAGCCAAGAACAGAACTGCCGACGGAGAGCGCATCGCGAAAGAATCCTGGCACGGTGTCTTCAAACCATCCTTTAATTATCACCGCTCCTGATACAGAAATCTCCTTGGAGTCTAAATTAAACCATCCTTTTCCTTTGCCATTATACCAGTTTTGCGGTAAGCCCTCGAACGAATCAAATCCGTAAATTTTCGTGCATGGTGATGATGATGATGATAAATACTCGACAATCTGTCCTAACGTGCCTCCCGTGTAGCACCCAAACTCCGCGCACACGAAATCTTTTCCTTCTAAATTCTCATTTTGTTTTGACTTTCGTATCCGTTCCAGCGCGTATACCAAAGGCGTTTGCTTAAGATTCCTCGTTGAGATAGTTTCCAAGACAATTGAGATGAACGTTTTTAAATCAACCAAGTCTTTATCTTTGGTAAAAAGATGCGGCGGGGCGATGATGTTTTCTTCTTCAGCGGAGGACATCGTCAAATAATCATCATCTCTCTCTCGTGTTCGTTTTTGTGTTGTTGTTTTTTTAGGTGTTTAGAAAGGAGTTGCAGAGAAAAACAAACCAGGATTATTAGGTGAATCTGAACGTGCGATAGTAAGTAACAATGGGCACACTCGCATGAACACAAGAGAAGAGAACTCAACTCATCGAGCAGACGTTCTTCTTACTCTCTGCCTCGGCGGAACTCGTGATTCTTTTCTCTTTTTTTCTCGCTTGCAACTCTTTCCGCGCTCTTTTCGTCGGGCGGAAAAGCGTCAAAACTCTGTGCGGGCAGATCTCCGCCGGTTTGTAAAAACGTAACTTTTCGCCGGTATCTTTTCGTCCGTCAGCGCCCATCACGACGCACTCGATCCAGTCGTTGGTTTTGAGAAATTCAAACAGGGCTTTAATCTCGTGATCTTCGTAGGTTGGGTAATCGATGAGCTCATCGAACGCGACGAAAAGCGGCACCTCGGCGGACATGAAAAATCTGTTCTCTTTCAAAGTCTTGGCCAGTGCTTCGCCCAAAACTTCTTTCGTGCTTTGATACAAATCGCAGTCGATGTGCAGAAGTAAGAGCTCTACGTCTGCAAAGTTGGTTGTATCAAAAAATTTCGGAACGGTGTCGCTGAATAAACCTTTCACGATGGACACGTTTTCTCCTAGAATATCTTGAGGAATCTCCCCACCCTGAGAGAACGCGCCTTTGCCCCAGGACCCTGGGATCCAGTTTTCCGGAAGGCCTTCGAAAGAATCGAAACCGACGATGGTTTTCCCAACCGGGAAAAACTCTTTGATTTTCTTCAGCGTGTGTCCAGCACCGACGCCGAACTCCATGATCATCTGCTTTGGTATCGGCACGCGCGTTGGTCCGATATCTTCGTCCTCTTTCTGACTTCGTCTCTGCAATGCTTTCAAAGCGAAAAATAAAGGAGGTTCGTTCAAGTCGAGCGAGATCAAATTCGTGTGCACCTCGTCAATGAACGCATCCAAGGACGAGAGCGATTTCAACACCGCCTCTTCTTCGTTCGTCTCTTTCTTTTGTTTACTCGGAGATGACATTTTAGCTTATGAAAACGCGCGGGAGCGAGAACGTGTTGTTGTGTGTAAAGATATCTTTTTGTTGTGAGAGAGACACGTGTATTTTTTTCCATCCAAGAGAGACAAAAAAAGTAGAACCTGAATTTTGGTTGTTTTTTTCTCGTCCGCTTTCACCACAAAAAAAACCCACAAAACTCTCTCTCGTTCAAAAAAAAAAGACCATGGGAGGGAAAGACGAAGGAAACGATTCCGGGTCGGACGACGACATCGCGTTCGCGGACGACGATAACGACACGAAAGACGAAGAGACGAACGTGGAGAGTTACGACAGCGACGACGAGAATTTGGAGGAGGTGCGTTTTATGTATATTTTTTTGTATCGTCATCATCATCGTTGGACGACGAGAGATTTTTGGTTTGAAATGAAGAGAGATCGGCTTTTCGAGCGCGCGCGTTTAAGAGAGAGAGAGAGAGCGTTCAAACGCGTAAAAGAACAACGCGTTAAAGAGAAAGAGAAGTGTAACGAGTTCTCATCGCGCAGAGCGTTTCTTTCGCTCTCTTTTTTAACGCTTCGATGATGCGCGATACTTCGACGTTTCCATTTTCTCGCGAGATCGGTCTTTTTATCGTCCTGTGTGTCGTCGTCGAAAGGTGTCGAACAACAACAAAAACAACAAAGAAAACCTTTCGTCGAGAAAAAATATTTCGCCGCGAGTCGCAAACGATCACAATATTCTGTCAATATTCTGTTGTGTACTGCGATCATTGAACTAACCACGAAACATCCGTTCATCTCTTCTTTTTTCTTCTTCTTCTTCCGCGTATACATAGGGCAAAGATGGTGAAATCATGTCTCCGTCGAAGCTCGCCGCCGCGAAAGCGGAGAAGGTGCGTTTGCGAGACTTGAAGAAGCAACATCTCGACGAACTCGAACGCGTGCGAAGAGAACAAAACGATAAAGTCGCAAAGGAAGGGAACAAGAGTTCGAAGTATAAAATGCTCTTGGCGGAAACGGAGGTGTTTGCGCACTTTCTCGCCGGGTCGAAGGCTCACGCGGCGTCGCAAAAGAAAGGGAAGAAAGCGAGAAAGGAAACCATCGACGAAGACGAGGAGGATAAAGAAATGGTTGAAAACGAAGACCACTTTCACGGAACGAGATTGACCGTGCAACCGTCGTGCATTAAGTTTGGCACGATGAGACAATACCAAATTGAAGGTTTGAACTGGATGATCAAGCTGTTTGACCAAGGCATCAACGGTATTTTAGCCGACGAGATGGGTTTGGGGAAGACGCTTCAAACGATTTCACTTTTGGGGTATTTGCACGAATATCGCGGCATCACGGGTCCGCATTTAGTCGTCGTTCCGAAGTCTACGCTTGGTAACTGGATGAACGAGTTCAAGAGATGGTGTCCGGTTTTGAGAGTGTTTAAATTTCACGGTAACCAAGAGGCTCGCGAAGAGCAAAAAAGAGACTCGATGCGTCCAGGCGGGTTTGACGTTTGCGTCACGTCGTACGAAATGGTCATCAAAGAAAAGTCAGCTTTGAAGAAATTCCACTGGCGTTACATCGTCATCGACGAAGCGCACCGTTTGAAGAACGAAAAGTCCAGGTTAGCGGTGACACTGCGCATGCTTTCGTGCAATAACCGCATGTTGATCACCGGTACGCCGTTGCAAAACAACTTGCACGAACTTTGGGCGCTTTTGAACTTTTTGTTGCCGGAAGTTTTCGCCGTAGCGGGAGATTTCGATGACTTTTTTGCTAACGTCGAAGACGAAGACGGTGGATCCGTCGATGTCGTTCAGCAGTTGCATAAAGTTTTGCGACCGTTCTTGTTGAGACGTTTGAAAGCGGAGGTTGAGAAATCTTTACCGCCGAAAAAAGAGACGATTTTGAAGATTGGCATGTCCGATTTACAAAAGCAAATTTATAAACGCATCTTGCAAAAAGACATCGACGTCGTGAATTCTGGCTCGGATCGCGCGAGATTATTGAACATGGTCATGCAATTGAGAAAGTGCTGCAACCATCCGTACCTGTTCGAAGGCGCGGAGCCGGGACCGCCGTTCATGACCGGCGAACATCTCGTCACGACCTCGGGTAAATTGATTTTGCTCGATAAATTGCTCCCGAAGCTTCAACAGCGCGGTTCTAGAGTGTTGATTTTCTCCCAGATGACGCGTTTGTTGGACGTTTTGGAAGATTACTTGATGTATCGCGGTTATCAGTATTGCAGAATCGACGGTAACACGGATGGTCAAATTCGCGAAGATTCCATCGAAGAGTACAACAGACCGGGCACGGAAAAGTTTGTGTTTCTTTTGTCCACCCGAGCTGGTGGCTTGGGTATTAACTTAGCTACCGCGGATACCGTCATTATATACGATTCCGATTGGAACCCGCAGATGGATTTACAGGCCATGGACAGAGCGCATCGCATCGGTCAAAAGAAGGAAGTTTCCGTCTTTCGTTTCTGTACCGATAATTCCATCGAAGAAAAAGTCATCGAGAAGGCGTACAAAAAGTTAGCCTTGGACGCTTTGGTCATTCAGCAAGGTCGTTTGCAGCAGAACGCGAAATCCGTCAATAAGGATGATTTAGCGAGCATGGTTCGATACGGCGCCGAGAACATTTTTGATTCCACGGCAGTGACCGACTTGACCGCCGAAGACGTCGACGCGATTATTGCCAAGGGTGAGGAAGCGACGAAACAGTTGAATGAGAAAATGTCAGGTTTCACGGACAAAGCGTTGAAGTTCTCCATGAACGCGGACGCTTCTTTGTACGAATTCGAAGAGCAAGAGGCAAAGGAAGAGGCGAAAAAGCTTCCGGAAGGCATCGACGTCAAAGCCATCATTTCCTCGAACTGGATCGATCCACCGAAGCGGGAAAGAAAGAAAAATTACAGCGAAAACCAGTACTATAAAGACCAAATGAACCAAGGTGGACGTCCGAGCGGAAAATCTGGCCCGAGAATCGCGCGTTTGCAACAAATGAACGATTTTCAATTCTTCCAAGTCAAGAAAATTCAAGCGTTTTACGACAAGGATGTCAAGCGCAAGACGTACGAGTGGGAGAAGAAACAAAACAGACCGAGAACGACTGGCGCGGACGGAGAAGAGGTGGAAGAACCGGACGACCCAAACGCTCCTCCAGCACTCACGCCAGAAGAACAGGAGGAGTACAATAAACTTCTCGCTGAAGGTTTCACGGACTGGAACAGAAGAGACTTTCAACTCTTCTGCAAAGCGTGCGAGTTGCATGGCCGAAAAAATTTGGACGCGATTGCGTTGGACATGGAAGGTAAGACATTAAGCGAGGTTAAAGAGTACGCGAAGGTATTTTGGGAGCGCTGCACGGAGATTTCCGATTGGAAGAGAGTTGAAGGTAACATCAAAAAAGGTGAATTGAAGATTCAACGACAAGAAGACATGTTGAAGGCGGTGAAGAAGAAACTCTCGCTTTACAAGAACCCGTGGCGTGAGTTGAAGGTGGTATACGGCCCGAACAAAGTGAAATCGTACACCGAGGAAGAAGATCGATTCCTTCTGTGCTCGATCACGGAGGTTGGCTTCGGGAACTGGGAAGAGTTGAAGGCGCAAATCAGACAACACTGGCAATTTAGATTCGATTGGTTCATCAAGTCCAGAACTCCGAAAGAGTTGGGTCGACGCGTGGAGACTTTGATCAATCTCATCGAGAAAGAGGCGGAAGTGAACGACGAGAAAGCGTCGAAGAAGCAAAAGACGACCAATTGAAAGATCAAACAACAGAGAGATTCATTACATGTAAATACGTAGAACACACTTTTAAATGGGAACACAGAGAGAGAAACCATATCATTTTTAAATAAACGTTCATAGTAGTACTGTATATTTTTATCGAACAATTGATAGATCGGTTCGTCGAGGTGAAACGTATTCGATTTCTTCAAACTGGCCGTTAATTTTGAACGCGCGCTTGACATCAGACACCCCAAAAGCTGTTTCCGCAACGGCCCCGGCTTTGGAAGAGTTCCATTTAGCCATGAACTTAGCTTTGGCACCGGCTAACTTTCCAACGGTCGCCTTGTTGTCCGCGTTGTTGTTTTCGAAATCGAAATAAAGCATCTCGCCAAACTCTTTGTTGGATATTTTCGCATCCGGCGAAGAAGACAACATGCCCTTCTTCGTAGGTGGCGGCTTCGGTTTCATCGACGTCGTCTTCGTGATAATCTTTTCGGTAATGTTTTTCGTCACTTGATTGTTTGTAATTCTCGCAAACGCTTTTCTCGTCGGCGTCGCGACTTTCTTCACGTGCGCCGGCGACTCTACTTTTTTAGTGGCGTGCGAGAGAATCTTCTCTGCTTTCACTTGTTTCATATCCTTGGCGCTTTTCCCACAATTCGCCAAGACACTCAATCTCGCGCTATCTTCCAATGCAAATCGTGGATTATGCTCCCACTCTCCCTCGCCTTCTTTCAAGTGCACTTCGGCTCTTTCGTGCGGCAACAGTGCGGAATGCGGAACCACTTCGATTTGAATATCGTTGTCCATATCGCTCACGAGTCCGACAATCTCCGCCAAGAAATTTTCTTGCGTCTTCTCGCGATAGCTCACAATCTCGTTTCTCCACTGCTTTACCTTCTCTACGTGTCGTTCTTTGTTCGTTTCCAATTCGCTCGTCAGCACATTCACGCTTTTTTGCAAGTCTCTCGACGCTCTCTCCGCTTGCTCTTTCGCCTTCTCTAATTCTTCCAACATCCTTTCGATGGCGTTTTTCTGCGATACCACCATCGATAACTCCTCTTTCGTCTCCTTGCACTCATTCGTCATCTCTCTCAAAACCGAAGACACCGCTTCGATTCGACTCTCTGCTGATTTCACTCGCTCTAAAGCGTGTTCGTATTCCTCGTGCGGATGCACGAAAGTCGTCTTCTTCTTTTTGGTGACTTTAATCACCACGGTGCCTAATAAACCGGCGCCGATGCAAAAGACTTGCCCAGGATTGTTAGGCATCTGGACGTTCTTCGTGTTGTTGACGATGTTCGACGCGAACGATCCAAACTGGTGGAACTTTTTCGTAAACTCCATGATGTTGTTGGACGAAAGTTAAAAGTTGGATGATGAGTAAAATGTGAGTCCTCGTCCCCCTTTTTAAATTCTCTCGTAATCCAATTTTACTTTCGCTTACGCTTGCGGTTGTCGTGAAAGTTATATATATATATATATATATGAGAGTAATAATAGATACAACGCTCTCTCTCTCTCTCTTTATTTACTACGAGTTAGTAAAAGTCAAAAGAGAAGGGGGAAGAGAGATGCGTGAAAGCGCGAATCAGTTTATGCGAAAATTCTAACGACTTTTCCTTTCAAAAATGATGAAAAATTTCCCAATGTGTCCAATCGGAAATCCCTTAAAATCGCACACACAACTAACTCCACACCTTTAAACAAAACAAAGTCACGCAGTCACCGCTCGAAGACACACAAAGGTAACGCGCACACGACGAACAGCAGGTGGTCGAGGTTAGGAAGAGGACTGATGAGAAGAACAAAAAAAAATGAACACGAGAAGTGCAGACAAAGCGTTGTTTGGGGGTTATAAGAAGAACATTTGATAAAAATGCGGATTGAACAGGAAGAACAACAACAACAACAACAACAACAACAACAACAACAACAACAACAACAGCAACAACAATCTCTCTCCATGTACGAAAAGCTCGGCCGCATCGGCGAAGGCACCTACGGCGTCGTGTACCGAGCCAGAGATAAGAAGACGAACGAAATCGTCGCTTTGAAGAAAGTGCGCATGGACCGAGAAAAAGACGGCGTTCCAATCACCACTTTGCGTGAAGTCAGAATATTGCAACACTGCTGTTCGCACGAAAATATAGTCCACCTGTTGAGAGTCGTCCAAGGGAACCAACTGAACAACGTCTTCTTAGTGTTTGAATACTGCGAACACGACTTGGCTTCTCTGTTGGATAACATGCGTCAGCCGTTTTTGGAGAGCGAGTCCAAGTGTTTAATCGTCCAACTGTTGAAAGCGGTGGAATATTTACACGACCGGTGGATTATGCACCGGGACTTGAAGTTATCGAACTTGTTGCTGAACAACCGAGGGGAGTTGAAGTTGTGCGATTTCGGATTGGCGAGGAGTTTTGAACCCGAGAGAGAAGGAGAGGAAGAATCAGACGAGGAAATAGAAGAAGAAGATGAAGAGGATGACAATGGGAAAAAACGGAGGAGGAGGAAGAAAAGGCAAATTTGTTACACGCCGAAAGTGGTGACGTTGTGGTATCGCGCGCCAGAAGTGTTGTTCGGAGACGACGCGTACACGGCATCCATCGATATTTGGGCCGCCGGATGTGTCCTCGCGGAGTTCTTAAAGCACGATCCACTCTTCCCCGGACAGACGGAAGTGACGCAGTTGGAACTGATTTTTAAACTGTTAGGCGCGCCGAACGAAAGGATTTGGCCGGGATGGAGCAAACTGCCAAACGTGGGCACGACGCTCGTTCCAGAGCAACCGTACAACTATCTCGAGCATGAGTTTCCGAACTTACACCAGAGAGGTATTGATTTACTCAACTTGATGCTGACGTACGATCCGAAACGACGGTGCTCGGCGAAAGATGCGCTGGCGCATCCGTATTTCAAGACACAACCGAGACCAAAGCTGAAATCTGAGATGCCGAGCTTCCCGACGTTACACTCGCGTGTCAATAAGAACGAAAACGATTTTGGAGAAAAGTTTTAAAGCGAGATGAGATGGAACGCTTAGGTCTATATATAGTAGTTAGTATTAACACAGTTTATAGCAAATTTAGTAGTTACACTTGTAAGCATAGTATTTAGAGTACGATTTACTAGGTAATATAAGGCATCTCTCTTTTTTTTTAGTTGGTGTACCCGGAAGTGGTAATACTATCGGCGCTGTTCATGTCGCTCCACAAAGTATGGTGCCAGCCTTCCATGTCCATTCTTTCGTAGGTGTGCGAACCGAAAAAGTCTCTTTGCGCTTGGACCAAGCTCGCCGGGCATCGTCCTCTTCTGTACGTGTCGAAGTAGTTTAAGGATGAAGACATTGACGGCGTGGAAACGCCGGCGTTCACCGCGGCGATGATGACGCGTCTCCACGCTTGTTCCTTATCGACGAGTTCCGAAGCGAATTCACCGTCAACGAGCAAAGACGGTAAGTTCGCGTCTTTGTCGTACGCTTGCTTGATGCGATCCAAAAACGCCGCTCGAATGATGCACCCACCCTTCCAGATCCTCGCCATCTCGCCCAAATTTAATCCCCACTCTTGCTCGTTCGATTTAGCTCTGATCAAGTTCATGCCTTGTGCGTACGAGGTCACTTTCGACGCGTACAACGCTTTACGCACGTCGTCGATCAACTGTTTCTTATCGATACCAGGGGCCGGTCCTTTGGAATCCGCCGGCGCTAAGCCTTTGCTTTTGAACACAGCCTCTGCGGCGACGCGTTCGTCTTTCAAACCGGACAAAAATCTCGAATCTAAACTGCTCGCAATCGTTGGCGCGGCGACGGATAACTCCGCCGCTTGTTGCACGGTCCACTTACCGGTACCTTTCATGCCAGTTTTATCCAAAATTTTGTCCACTAAGAAGGTATTGTCGTCTTTTTGGTCGTCCTTCTTCTCCAAAATGTAACTCGAGATTTCAATCAAATACGATTCCAGCTCGGCTTTGTTCCACTCCACAAAAGCGGCGTGCATTTCCTCGTTCGTTAACCCACCGACAGTTTTCAAGATATCGTATGCCTCAGAGATCAATTGCATGTCTCCGTATTCGATACCGTTGTGCACCATCTTTACAAAGTTACCCGCGCCGCCTTTTCCGACGTACGTCACGCACGCGCCCGTATCGGTTTGCGCGCTCACCGGTTTCAAAATATCTTCGATGCGTTTAAAAGCCTCTTCGGAACCACCGGGCATCATCGACGGCCCATTTCTCGCCCCTTCTTCGCCACCAGACACGCCCATGCCCAAATACAACAAACCTTTCTCTTGAACTTCCTTCATTCTTCGTTCGGTGTTTTCGTACCATTCGTTACCTCCGTCGACGATGCAGTCCCCGGGCTCGAGAAACTGCGACAAGCCTTCGATGGTCGCATCGACCGGCGCCCCAGCTTTCACTAAGATGATGATATGTCTGGGTTTCTCGATGGATTCCACGAATTCTTTTAAATCCTTGTACCCGCGCAACTTGCTCGATAAGCCTTCCTTTTCGGCTCTGTTCACGCACCCGTCCGTCTTGTCTCCAGAACGGTTGTAGACTGAAATCGGAAATCCTTTCTCTGCGACGTTCAAGGCTAAGTTTTGACCCATGACGGCCAAACCACACAAGCCAATTCTTGATTTCTGTCCATCGGCGTTGCAGACGACGACTGGAGATCTCTTCGTGGACTGAGATCGTCTGATCGCAGAGGACATCTGGTGCTTCACTTTTTGACGGCGAATCAAGGAAGAGGCCACATTGGAGGAGGAAAATTGCGACGCAAACATGATGATTATATATAAAATAAAGAGATCGATGAATTCCTTCTTCTATTTTTAGCGATAATAAGAATTACTGCGTGTGTATCTGTTCTTCTTCACCGAGATGATCTGCGATCTCCTCTTTGTTAAAGTCTTAGATGCGTGATCGCCGCGCGAAGAAAAGTAACGTTTTCTCTTTTCTCTCCAAAATCCGATCGCTTTTTGAACTTTTGACAAAAGTCCAGTCATCTTCCGCAAAAATTGACTGACTTCGGTGACTTTTTTCAACTCGTTGTTTGTAGATCTCAACTCAAAAACGCGACGACAGATCGGAGACTCGCAAAAAAGTCCTTTTAGAATATATGTGTTCACACAGTAATGGAACAAAAAAACAACGCGGACACATACTAAACGGATTGACAAACATTATTCATAGATGATATAAATACATAATTACGACAACAATTCTAAGGCTTTCAACACTTGGTCCGTATCTTGCAGACTTTCGAAAAACAATCCTTTCTCTTTATCCACGCAGACTTCTCGCAAATCGTCCAAGGACCAAATACCAGTGGCGAGCCCGACGGGAATAGCGCCGCTGGTTTCCGCAGCGGTGATATCGTTGTGCGTGTCGCCGAAATGGAATCTTTTGTCGACTTTAAAACCATTCTCGGTCGCTCTTTCGTGCGCGATGGACACGAGCACAGATCTCTGTTCGTGATCGCTGCCGAAGCCGCCTCTTACCGCGTCGTTGAAATATTGCTTTATGCCTAATTGCGTCATTTTCGCCCAAGCGATGGGTTGCAAGTTCCCGGTCACGAGCGTTACGATACAATCGTCGCGTTCGGATAATTTGGTTAAAAGCTCTAAAACTCCGGGTAAAAGTTCGATACCGTTACCAGCATCGTGCATGTTTTCTGTCGCGTATTCGACCATTGCGTTGGCGACGTTTTCGAGTTCGTTCTCAATTTTCTCACTGGGAATTTCGTGATACTCCAAGACGCTCCTTATAATCAACTTATCGGTCGAACCGTGATGGCTGACCACGTCAATGGTCGTGTCCAACCCGAAAATTTTCTTGAAACCGTACGAAAATGCATTTTTATGGAATCTGTTTGCGTTTTCGCCCACCGATTTGATTAAAGTTCCATCCACGTCGAAGGTTAAGAGCGTCTTGGTGGAAGACATCACGTTGGTGGTTGTTACAATAAAAGATTTCTTCTTAAAAGCAGAACGTCGAACACTCCGACGACGATGGTGACGGCTACAACGCAGAGGAAGACTGGAAGAGAGAAAAGAGTGGTGGTTGTGTATTGCTCTGCCGCTGCTGCACATGCACCGTCGTGCCGGTGCCAATCAAGTTTAAAGATAGAAGAAGAGAGTGCGCGTGTGTAAAATTATGTCGTAATTTTTTTTAATGAAACTGCTGTCTCTCTCTCTCTCACACTCTCAGACTCTCACTCTGTCGCGCTCTCTCTCTGCATTCATTCTTTTATCAATGGATGGGAGAAATCCTCGATAAATCCGGCAACGCGTCATCGTCCATGACTTCGAACTTCAAGCCGGTTTCGTTGAGCGCTTCGACGAAGAGTTGACCGCCGGCGATGCCGGGCGTCAAGACGCCGCCTTTGTGCGGCAACTCGTCTCGGCGTTCGCTCGTTAACAAAGCCAACTCCACGGATAAGTGCGCGGTTTCGTCGTAACCGTCTTTACCGGATAAGCGCGTGCGAATTTTTTCGCCGCGTTCGGAAACGGCATCGAACCAGTGCTCGGCCCACTCTTTTTCGCGATCTTCAAGCGCTAAACCTTCATCTTTTGCAAAGAGCTTTCCTTCCGCTTTGAGCTTTTCTTCTTCCTTTTTGGAAGAGGTGTTCGATTGTTGCAAAGCTCGCGCGTGCTCTTCGCTCGGGAGTAATAAATGTTCGAGATAGTTCATGTTCTTCCCGTACGGAACGCCACCCATGTTTCTGCTCAGCCAATTCGAACGGCGAACGAGTCGAGTCTCGTAAAACGCGTACGTGAAGGGCGCTTTCCAACCTTTGTATCCATCATCATACTCAACAACCGAGAGATTCTTATCTGCGTCTTCCGGTCTTTGACCGCGTTTAATCGCGCCTCCCAAAGCGTACGGGTCCATCATGAGCGAATGAACATCGCGCATGGCAGCGTTCATCGCCGCTCGGGTGGCTAAAGTACCTCCTGAAGGAACGCCGCCGCCCGAGCCGCAAAGATACATGTGCATAGTATCAATGCCGCAGTCGACTTTCTCCGAATCAATCGGTTCGCTCGATTTGTCGATGTTGTCGGTGGCGTTCTCTTTGTCGTCTGAAACGGTGCCGTTTTCCATAGGATCATCCAAACGCGATTTCGCGATCCGCTCTTGGAGCTTTCGAAACGTGTAAAACGCGCCTACGTCTGGAACGCCACCCGCGCCGGCGCAGTTTGGTACGATCAACACGTCGTTGTTTCTCGCCCAATCGTGATATTCGATGAGCTTGGCACTGAATGGAATCTCACCATTAACGTCGATGTAATCTGTATCGTATTCAATGCACGCTTCAACCTGATAAATAAAAAGGAGAAGATTAGGAATGATAAGTTCGAGACATCGAGGGAGAGAGAGAGAGAGAGAGAGCAAGAAAAAAAATATTATGAAAAGATTACGTACCAGTAAATCCGCGGGCGTCAACATGAATGGACCTGCGATATTCACCACCGTTCTACACTGGATGACCATTCCTCTTACCGCCACTGGATCGCTTAAATCGCACTGGATGTACCCCGGCTCGTAATTTGTTGGAAACTTCGCTTTGACCTCTGCGTAACGATTTTTTAACTTCTCGATTGATCTCCCGGCTAAAGCAAACGTGTACTTCGATCCCAAATTCTGCACAGTTTTCAAAATATACTCGATGACTAACGATCCCGTGTATCCACTCGCTCCGTATACCACAAAAGAGTACTCTCTTTCCGCTCTCGTCGGCCCCGCCCCAAATCTGTCGATGAAAAATTTTTCCAGCTGATGGTCCGTCAATCCTTCCCATTTTCTCTCCACCAAGGAAACGTTGCCGTCGAAAAATTCATCCGCCAAGCTCTGCTCAACGATCTCTTTCGCGAGCATGCTTTTGATAAAATTATGCGGAGGTTCGGCGAAATCAGTCGGGTGCACTTGCATGTTCTGCCCGGCGTTCATCCTTCAACTTCTTCTACCCAAGGTTCGTCGAATTCTTTTTTCTTTCCAATCTCGAGGCAGCAGAGATGCAGCAAAATGTCTCTCTCGCTCGCTCTCGTTCCCCGCTCGCTCTTCAAAATGAGCGCGACGATCGAATAAGCACGACGAGCAAAGAAGAGAGAATTTATCTACTCTACTATTTCCCGTTCTTTGTCTGGAAAAGGAATCCAGCGCGGCGATCGATCTTCTCCGGTGCGATTTTTTTCTGAAGAAGAGCAAAAACAAGCGTTTTCCTTTTATTAATTTTTTTTGGTTTGTGTGTCTTGTCTTTTTTTCTTTTGTTGTCAAAAAAGTGTTTGATCGTCGAACTTTTGTCTTCTGTGCACGAAGAAAAAAACGTACGTATATTGATGTTGTACAATTTTTCCTTCTGATCAGAACAACATTAACAACAACAACAACAAGAATGAGCAACGAATGAGCAACGATGATCAAAACTTCTTAGTGGGCGAATGGAATCTGGAGGCAATATCTGGGAACGTTCGCGGCGACGTGTGGTGGCACGCCAACGACGCTCGTAGTGATGAGAACGCACAAGAAGAACAAGGAGACGACGGTTTTGGAAAGCTGAAGTACACATGCGACGACGACGAGATCAACAGTCCCAAAACGCCTCAAAAAGGGAAGAAGAAGAAGAAGGAGAAGAAGGAGATGTCCGTCGAGTTTGAAATTCGACTGAAAGACGTGAGACTCGTTTTGAATGAACGCGAGAGCGCTAATCGTGGTGGTCGATTTTTCTCTCGCGCGATTGCATTGAGCCACTTTCTCGCGATGAAAATGTTGTTGCGCCTGTTTCAATTCGTCGCTCGCCTCTGCGTGCCGAAGAAAAAATTGTCGCAAATAATGTTCTATTCCGGAACGTACAGCGAGGCAGACTTTGTATCGTCCGAAGGAACTGCGTTTGAAAAGATAATTTTCGTTTCACCTGATGGTGATGACTATAGCGACAGTATTGGATACGTCGAACACGACGTCATAAAGTGCTCTGAGAATATAAAAGCGTTTACGGCAAAAGAGATGCGTTCGAGACACTTGAAAAAAGATGTCCGGGATACTAAACTCCTTCTCGTCCGTAAATTTCATTTGAATAAGGATAAAACTGTTTTAACGCTCGTTACTCCGAACGATTCTACGAGTAAGAAGCCCGGATTGCAACTAAAATGGAGAAAAATCGTCCATTAAAATATTTGTAAGACGATAAGAATACACACGTTCACGCCGCTGTGCGGTGGAACAAAGCTAATCAATCACTCGTAGACATTTTCTCGGCTAAAGCTCCCAACCACAATCTCGCTTTTGCATTAAACGCTCTCGGTTGATCCGAATACGCGACTACCACGCCTTTCGATCCCGTTTTTGCTCGTCTCACTACAGCGGATTCCGCACCCGGTGGTAAAAATTCCCACCGATTTGCCTCCGCCGCGTCTAACTCCATCCTGCTCGACAAGTACAAATTCCCATCCTCCTTCACGTCTAATCTATCGTAACTAAATCCCTTCGCTAACTTTCTCAACACCTCACTATTACTACTAGCACTCTCACCATCTTCTATCGTTCTAACGCTACCTCTCGCTACAGTCATCATCAGCTTCCCTTCGTTTGTGTCTTCGAAGAACGCGACGCCTTTCGCGTTTGTGTTTGTCAACGCCGCGTAACTCGCCCACGCGTAGTTCGTGTTCTTCGTCTCCTTGTACGACTCTTCCACTAAAAACTGCGAGGACCCACCGAGCATATCGACCGAGTTCATCTTTGACGAAGAGGACGATCCAGTCGTCGCTTCTTGTATTCTTCGTCCCAACTCCGGGGCGTAAAAGCACGCGCACACTAACAACGCACCAATCAACTCTGCTCTGCTCTGCGCGGAGGATACGTTGCCACTACTCGCGTGGTTCGCTAGTAACAGCGCCCCGGCGAGCATACCCAACACTCTCGGGATATCCCCATCGTCGAAACCGGGAATTCCGAGCGTAAACCGGAAAATAGCGAAATCTTCGTCGTCCTCGTTCGCGCGCGTTCGAAAAGTGCTTTCTCTTCTTCCTCTTCTTCTTCTCCCTTCTCTCGACGTCGATTTCGTCGATTTCGTTTTCAACGTTTTCGTCGTCAAAGCAGAAGAAGAAGAGGAGAAACTCCGTCGTCCTCGTCGTCGTCCTCGTCCAGTCCTCGTCGTCTGAATCGTCCTCGTCAAAATCATCTTTTTTGCAGAAGTAGAAATAGAAACAGAAGAAGGAGGAGGAGGAGAAGACATCATCATCTGTATTATACTACTAATGCTTTTGCGGGAGGAGGACAGCCAAGACCGTGATGAAAAGAGTGGCGACGGAAAGCAAGCGAAGCAGATTTCTGTTGAAAATTCAAAAAAAAATGGGGGAAAAAAAAAATGAAAAAAAAAATGAAAAAAAACTCTAGAGCTCTTCTTTCTTCTTCTTCTTCATTCATTCTCATTCACTTGCTTTGTTGCGCGAAAAGCAGCGACGATGATGAGAGGACGACGACTCTTCTTCTCGTTATTGAAATAATGTCGACGATGATGAGAGCATCAGGGGCGGCGACTCCCTCGCAAAAAGCCTCTGTCTCCTCTCACTTTCTGGAAGACAGGAAGAAAAAAGTGACCGAGTTGTGCGAGACACTCGTGGAACGCATTCTCCCGAGAGAGATTATCAGCGGCGATAACATCGAAGACGAACAGTTAGCGGAAGAGAACTACGTGAAATGCGTTGAATTCTGTCGAACGAAATGTCGTCTGGCATCGACGTCGATGAATTCGACGACGTCCAAAGAAGAGGTGAAGCGAGAGTGCTTGGATATTCTTGACCGTTTCGCTCGGGAAGCGCAAATGAGCAAGAGATATTCGTTGACTGTTCTTTTCGACGCGTTGGAGAGAGAGAACGAGAGAAATCGAAGAAAATTTACGTACGAAGACGAGGACGACGAGGAGTTTTGGTCGAGAGTAGCCTTATTTTTGTTGAGGAGCGCGGGGAAGCCGATGAAGAGCGCGTACGAACCATCCAGTTCAACGGTATTGAAGTCGTTGGAAGACGAAGAAAGAGAAAGGCGCGAACGACGACGACAACTACAAGAACGAAGAGAGCAAGAAGAACACGCATCGTCGGTAGAAGACACGGTGCGACTTCCAGAAATAACAACAGCGAGAACGAATTCTTCGCAAGAACGCAGTAAAAAGAAGAATAGACGCGGAGAGTCGTCGTCGTCGGATTCCTCGCTTTCGGAGTGGTCCGACACAGACGACGAAGAGGAAGATGTAAGAAGAAGAAGAAGAACAGGAGGAGGCATGAGCACACCAAAACAAACAAAAATCGAGACAGAGAAGAAGACGGAAAACAGGGGTGATGATAATACTTCGACGTTCTCGTTTGAATCGTTATCTTCAGACAATGACGATGAAGTATCTTTCTCGGACGATGATATCGAAGAGGATGATGGCGATGGGTATTCGATTCGAATCAGGGACGAGGATGAAGATAATGCGAACGAAGAAGATCCCGGTTTCTCTTGGAGATCACTTCCTGATGGTACCGATGAGGAGAGTTTAGAAATGCGTGAATTTCACGGCAGCAGTGGGAAGAATACCCTCGGCACTTCGTCGACAAGTCATGAAAACGCAAGGAAAATTTCGCGAGCTTCATTTGCGCAAATGGAACGAGCTCGGAGAATGCTTCGAAAGTTGCGCAATAGTACTGAGAAGAAAGACAAGATAGACATATCGTTCTTCTCTTTACGTGTAGACAGAGGTAGACTGAAGAAATTTACGACGACTGTTGGAGAATCTTTGGTCGTTTCCAGAACTTTGAATGCGATTGCCTCTGGAGGCGTCGCTAATTTTGATATTGAATCGATGGAAATACCGCACGTTTCAAAAAGTGCATTAACGAACGTTCTGAAAACGAGTAAGCAAATTATGGATGTATTTGAAGACATTGGAAGAGTCAAAGAGCGATTGAAAAACTTGAGTAATTTGTTCGCGGTTGAAGGTAAACAAAGTCCGACTGTTCAAGCGTTCGTGAGTGCGTTGATGAAGATGAAAGCAGAAATTCAACATGGATTTGACGAGTTGTTCGAAGCATCGCGAAGAGCGAGCGCACACGCGGACGCGTTTTCTGCGCCTACGTTGCTTCGTTTGTCCATTGAAAGCAGGAAACTTGCAAGAAAGGCATCGTGCTTACAGCGAATAGCGGACATGTGCAGTCCTGGACCGAAGAGTTCGGTTGGAAAGTTTGCGCATCCCGCGACTGCGTCTTCAACTATTTTATCGATGCTATATAATCTCATGAACGAATATAACGGATTATCGGGGAGCCTCGATGAATTTTCGATTGTTTTTAGGTGTTTCTTTAGCAGTTCAACGTCATATTTTAATGCTCTAGATGTTTGGATTAATTATGGGATTTTGGCGAGTCCTGAGATATTCGTCGAC
>Ga0209091_10001272_pt1 | contig 22387 bp, 15 predicted proteins | sample ArcticOcean_MG_C_6_FD_187438 | JGI IMG/M metagenome (GOLD analysis project Ga0209091, IMG submission 187438) | Marine microbial communities from western Arctic Ocean - ArcticOcean_MG_CB8_128 (SPAdes) (version 2) | ecosystem: Environmental > Aquatic > Marine > Oceanic | place: Arctic Ocean...
TATCCATTCAGCAACAGGTGCTGCATTATCAGGTCTAAGGCCGATAGCAGAGATTCAGTTTGGTGGATTTGCAGCATTAGCACATAATGCACTATTGAATAATGCAGCGATGTTACGCTGGCGTTGGGGCGCAAAAGTCCCTTTAACAGTCCGTATTCCATTGGGCGCTAAAACCCAAAGTGGCCCTTTCCATGCGAATATGATAGAATCTTGGTATGCTAATGACCCAGGGCTGGTGGTATTGGCGCCTGGAACTCCTCAAGACGCATATGACTTGCTAAGAGAAGCAGCAGCACTTGACGACCCTGTATTATTCCTTGAACACATTGGTCTGTATGGACTGAGGGGTGGACTTACTGGCTGGGGTCAAAATATCAATCAAAAGGTCGATACCCAGCCTGTGAAAGATGCAATAGCAGCCGGTGAGAGGTTGAAAATCGGCAAGGCTGGCGTTGTAAGAGGTGGCCGAGATGTCACTTTGGTGACATGGGGAGCAATGCTACACATCGCGAAACAAGCCGCTGATGAACTATCCAAAGAAGATGTCGAAGTTGAAATAATCGATGTTAGAACTCTAGTTCCATTCGATGCAGAGACCTGTGTATCTAGTGTTACGAGAACCGGACGTCTTGTGATCTTACAGGAAAGTCAATGGTTTGGCGGCATTGGACATTCAATGCAATCTCGTATCATGGAAGATGCATTCTATGCACTTGAGTCAGCACCGCTGATCATCGGTGCTTTAGATACTCCAGTTCCGTTCTCACCACCACTTGAGAACCATACCATCCCTAGTTTAGAGCACGTCATCAAAGCTCTTCGTCAAGTGGCCCAGGGATGAAATTTGAAATCACAGCACCGATTACTGGTGCGACGATATATAGAATTAGATGGCCGTTGCCTGTGACTATATTTGGTCCAAGAGTCCTAGCAGGGTTCATACTGGCTCCGGTAAATTCTCCAAATGTAAACGACAGTATCGAAATCATAAGGCCCACACCGAACGCTAATGTGAATACGCTAGATTTTCTTCGTACCAGAATATGAATTGTATACATCAGGAGTAATGTGATAGCAATTTCGATACCCCATGATTGTGGAAGAGATACAGAAGGTATAGTCGCTCCGTCAACAACAATCATTGCTGCGAACCATGCACCCAATGATTGAGCGATAATGTAACCGGGTAGGGCCTTAGTTTCTAAGTCACCCCTAGCAGCGAAGGCGATTGAAACGGCTGGATTGATATGTGCCCCAGATATCGGTTGGAATATTATTATCGCAGTGAATACTGCCACTCCAAATGTAATACTAATCGCTAATGAACTCCACCCTAAAGCAACAGAACCACACCCCAATAGTACCATCAGGAAAGTCCCGCTAAATTCGGCAAAATAACGATTCCACATATTAGGGGGGAGTAGGTCGAGATTGATGAGTTTTCTTACATGACTAAGTAATAAATAATAGGGATTGCATTACGACAATGAAACATGGGGGAGGGGTCGAAGCAACAAGGCATTGGTGCCCTTCTACAATGGAATGCGCTGCTAATCTCATTCGCTCTATTCCTGACACTCGCTTTACTAAGTACCATTACAGCCAAAAATAATTGGACCAATTTTGGTATTCTTATCGTCTTAATTGTAATCGCTTTGGCTCTATTGATAACTTCGGCAGATTTCTTCGTTGAAGGCGCTAAAGGGCTTGCCAGAAGGGCAGGTATGGCCGAAGTTGTAATCGGTTTAACCATTGTCAGTATCGGGACCTCACTTCCTGAGATACTTGTTACAGCTACTTCTGCAGTAGGTGCCGCTGATGACCCCGCGCTTATGGATTTAGCAATCGGGAACATCTACGGTTCAATATTAGTACAAATCACTCTCGTTCTAGGAATTGTAGTAGTTTTCAAACCGCTAGATATTCGGCCAGCATGGTTACGGAGAGATGGCCTTCTAATGCTCCTATCCATCTTACTGCTAACTGGACTACTTTGGGAGGGGGGCGGTCTTTCAAGAATTGAAGGAGCAATACTTTGTCTAATCTATGTATTATACCTCATTTGGGTGCTTAGCGATACAGAGAAGATTAGAGATGATGAATTAGAGGCAGATGAAGACATTAAACCTTCAACCGAATTTAGTTGGTCTGGTGCCGCCTATATGGTAATGGTCATAATCGGACTTGTTATGGCGGTATATTCTGCTAATCAATTGGTTGAATACGCCGCTACAATGGCTTACAAATTGAATGTTCCTCATGCAATTGTTGGGTCAACAGTAACCGGATTAGGAACCTCACTTCCTGAACTAACAGTCGCTATGGTTGCTGTTCGAAAGAGTCAAGGTGTAGCAATTGGGACTTTGATAGGCTCCAATATAACAGACCCGTTGCTATCGATTGGAATCGCAGCAATGATAGCACCAATTTCCCTTACAGAGGAATCTTACGACCTAACCATGCACCTGATCATTCCATTGGCCATTCTCGGTGTAACATTGTGCCTTGCAATGATGTGGACTGGGTTTAGATTTAGCAGATTAGAAGGGGGCATACTCATTGCATTCTATCTAATGTTCTTGATTCTGCTCGAATTACAACGTCAGGGATACCTAACCGTTTAAGTCGAATAGTACTGCTTATGCGGCATGGCCTTGTGGGGCAAACATGGTCGACTTCCAATTGGACGAGATGCAAGAGATGCTTCGAGAACTTGCTCGCGAGTTTGCCATGGATGAGATTCGCCCTAACGCTGAACGATGGGATTTGAATTCAGAGTATCCAAAAGAGGCTATCAAAGCCGCTCATGAAATGGGATTACTTAATCTCCATATTCCAGAGAAGTATGGTGGGCCGGGTCTTGGTTCAATGGAAGAAGTACTTGTCAATGAAGAACTAGCTTGGGGCGACCCTGGTTTTGCTACAGCTGCTTATGCCACTAGCCTAGCCTGCGCTCCTCTAATCACCGGGGCAACACATGAGCAGAAGGACAAGTATCTACGAATGGTTGCTGAAGAAGGCGCTATTGCTTCATATGCAATTACTGAGCCAGGAGCAGGTTCAGATGTTGCTGCTTGCAAAACAATGGCGATCAAAGATGGCGATGAATACGTCATCAATGGTTCAAAGATGTGGATTACTGGTGCAGGTAAAGCAGATTGGTTCTTTGTATTGGCCAAAACAGACCCCGATGCAGGATATAAGGGAATGTCTGGTTTTATTGTGGATGCGGGAACGCCTGGCCTTTCTTTGGGCAAAAAAGAGAACAATATGGGGCAACGATGTTCAGATACACGTTCAATCACATTCGATGATATGCGAATTCCCGTTGAAAATCTCTGTGGAGGCTCAGAATCGGGCGGCTGGATGAATGCAATGAAGGCATTTGACATGAGTCGGCCAAATATTGCCGCACATGCCACTGGCTTAGCGCGGGCTGCATACGAGCATGCGCTGCAATACTCTGGCGAGCGAGAAACCTTCGGAAAACCCCTCCATCGCCATCAAGCGATTCAATTTATGCTTGCAGATATGAAAACAAAAATCGAAGCATCACGTCTGCTAACTTGGAAATCCGCATCTGAATCAGATGCAGGAATTAGTAACACCGAATCGGCAGCTCATGCTAAAAGATTCGCAGCGGATTCCGCAATGGAAGTTGCTACTGATGCTGTACAAGTTTACGGTGGATATGGATATTCTGAAGAATACCCAGTTGCTAGATTGATGCGAGGCGCTAAAGTATTGCAAATTTTTGAGGGTAGTAGTCAAATTCAGCGCATGATTATCGGTCGTGAAATTACCAAGGATTTGTGATTCCAGATGGTCAAGGGCGTACCAGCCATTATTCTGGCTGCGGGAGCCTCATCGAGATTAGGACAACCAAAAGCATTGATTGAATGGAATGATGAAACTTTAGTTGGTCGTTCAGTACGCCTATTACAAGAAAGTGGTTGTCATCCAATTATTGTAGTGACGAGATCGGAATTGCAGATTGATGTAATGTTATCCTGCCCTGAGGCTACAATTATTGTTAATCCAAAGCCAGAGGAAGGAAGAACAGGCTCCCTACAAGTTGGATTACTGTCATTGGCAAGTGAATTAGGTAGAACCCCACGCAGAGTCTTAATCGCTCCAGTCGATAGATGTGGCTGGAACAATGAGACCGTTTCCGCATTACTGGAATGCCATAACAACACTTCTCCATCACCTAGTGGTCACCCTCTATTGCTGTGTGATATCGATAAGGTCCTCTCTCTCTCTAAGGATGCATCTCTAAGAGAACAACTTGAGATAACTCGAATTTCAGCACCCGGCGAACATCTGAACATAGACACTCCCGCCGATTTGGAGGCTTTGCAATGACAGCACACACTTTGCAATGGGCCCTAGATGAACTTTCAAAGAATCGAAAGGTAGCCATTGCCAGTGTAATATCCACTTCAGGCTCGGTACCCGGAAAACAAGGTGCTAGGTTAGCATTGAGTGATTTTGGAATCGTAGGTACTGTCGGTGGAGCTGGTTTAGAGTTGAAAGTAATTTCACGTTTGAAGGAAATCTTACAAGAATCGGTCAAACCTGTTGGAGAACTCGTCACCTACGGTTTGAATATAGGGGCCAAGGGCTATGAAGTGACGCCACTGGACAGTTTATGTGGCGGACGAGTAACCGTCGCATTAGAGGTTCTGATTCCGATGCCACATATTCTACTGATGGGCGGCGGTCATTGTGCTAAGGCGATAGCAGAAGCATGCGGTCCATTAAATTGGACCTTTTCTGTTCAAGATTCTAGAGCCGAATATGCTGTATTAGATGGCGCTATGGAAACCCATCATTCATGCCCAAAGGATTTCTTGATGAATGAAAATGCAGATTCACTTTCTCGCTTTAGTGATATTCTTCTACTCGGTCATGATTGGAAAGAAGACGAAGAAAGGCTACTGGGTCTGTTGTTTGCAGGTTATAATGGCCGCTTAGGAGTAATCGGTTCTAAGTCAAAATGGAATGCTTTCACCAAGGTCGCTCTTGCTGCAGGCGTGACTCAAGAAAGTCTGGATTTAGTGAATTGCCCAATCGGACTTGAGATCGGAGCCGAAAGCCCCGAAGAGATTGCAATTGCGGTAATAGCTGAAATCTTAGCAGGACACAAAGGTATCAGTTTTTGAATAACGTCGCCCTGTAATGGCGTAATTCTTCAATAGATTCAATGATGTCATCCAATGCACGGTGTGCTTCTTTCTTGTTGTATCGGGGATTATTGGGATACCACCTATTGGATAACTCTTTGATTGTTGAAACATCTACAATTCGATAGTGAAGCAAATCTAATACCTCTGGCATTTCTTTGCCTAAAAATGCCCTATCTGTGTGAACTGAGTTACCGCATAGCGGTGGAGTGGAGCCATCTATATTTTCTTTCAAGAAGTCACACGTCTGTCTAATTGCATCAGCAAGGCTTACCCCTTCATTCCTAACTCTGTCAACAAGCCCCGATGCATTATGATGTGAAGTGTTCCATTCGTCCATATTATCAAGTAATTCATCCGCTACTTTGATTGCGAGATTAGGTCCATGGGCAATAATATTTAGTTCACCATCGGTGATTAGAGTCGCTATTTCGATAATAGATTCTCTTTCTAAATCCAAACCTGTCATCTCAAGGTCGATCCAAACCATCTCTCCCGCCATGATACCGCCAAACAAAATGAGTGCTTCATAATGGCGGATGATTATTCAATGAGTTGCTACGCCCCCCTAATATGAACCGGCCTATGCTACTGGCTATCCTTATGGTGAGCGCTAGCCTTGCAGGGTGCTTTGGTGAAGAAGATTCTAGCACTGACGGTATTGAAACTAACATGGGTGACAGTTTCCGTCCATACACAGTAATAGCACCAATCGACACAGGAATCAACCCTTATCATGACCACTTCCAGACCGAGGAAATTTTACCAGACTGGTTTATCGAAAAGATGCAGACAACAATAATCTGTGTTCTTACTCAAGAAGGAACATATCAGGAACGTGTCGATGCGGATAGAGCCACATGTTGGGACACGATTACTGCAACAGATATCGTTTATTTCACCGGAACTAGAATTTTCGCTCAATCCCCAGACGGCGGAACCCCTACAATGATCCTAGATGACCCAAATGATGGCCACGGTACAGCGGTTACAGGTGCTGTATTAGATGCAGACCCAGATGCCATTATTTTCTTTGTTGAAGGCTTCAGTGATAATGCGGTCATAACAGCAGGAACTCATCCGATGGTTGATGTGATAACTACTTCATTCGGCGCCCCTGGTTCGGTTCCAGTTCCTGGAATTGAAGATGCTACCAAGATTGCAGTAGTTGAAAATTACAAAATACACACAGGTGCTGCAGATAATTCACCTTCACCTGCGGTGCAGGATGCTACTGCTGGACCACCTTGGTCGATTGGCATATCTGGATATGCTGAAGGTGATGATGACCAGAAGGAAACAATGTCGGGGTCATATCCTGACATGGCTTCCGATTGGACTCAAGTATTGCCAAACCATCAGGACATAGATGGTTATCATGAAACATCAGGAACATCATTCGCAACTCCTAGGACAGCAGGGTTCCTTGGACACATAATGACTAACCTTAGAGCAGAATTCAATGATTTTAGCTCTGGTGGAAGAGATGGATTCCTTGTCGATGGTGATGTTCAAATTTCTAATTCAGACATACGTAATGCATTGAATTTGTCCGGATGGTATCCCTCTTCTGATTCATGGGACCCGACAGGAGGTACCACGCCTATCAGTCCCATTTTACCATGTACTCAAGTTGGATGGGGTGTTCTAAATTGGTCTAATATCGACCCAATAATCCAGCATTTGAACGGCAGTTCTACCCTGCCATCACGTAGCAGTGATGTCAATTCATGCATGGCTGCAAACCAAGCATCTCGTGAAGCCTATTGGGGCGCTTATCCTGCGGAACAGGAATAATCACAATTGTATGAAGTCAATCTTCACATTTCCATTTGTTCCAATCGATACAACCGGCTTGAATCCTTGATGTGGCGTATTAGCAAGTGAATTTTGGATTGCAGCAAGGACAGATTGGTCCAACTGCAGGTCGTAGTTGAGATTAGTTGGAGTGCTAGGTACGACAACTTCGATTTCATCATCTTCCTCTTCTTCAGCCTCATCTACAACTTCGACATCATCTTCTTCGTCAGCCTCATCTACAACTTCGACCGCGTCCTCTTCATCAGCCTCGATGCTTTCATTGGTTACAGGTTCCGGAATTGAGAGGTCACTACCACCCTTGTTTGAATCCTCAATAATAGCATCTTTGGCATCGGTGTAGCCTTGGTCGAATAGAGTTGAAGTCTCACCCATTCTAGTGATATAAGCGAAGCCAAATCCTAGTGCTACAACTCCTAAGAACATCCAAGTTACATATGTATAAAGTTCATTTTCGAAGGTTAACGATAGCATGAATAGTGCGAAGATTGAACCGAGTGATCCAATTCCTCTGCGCCATGGTGTTTCGGTTTCATCTCGGAATCCTTGAATCGCAACACCAGATAGGAATACTGCCCATATACTCCATAGCATTCCATCAATTTCGGCTTCTCCAATAGCCCATGTTATTCCGATTAAGAAATATGCAATCGCTAGTTGTCCTACACGATCAATCCAGCCATAGTATTCCGATTCATTTTCCCAACTGAATATATTCCAATTCCAAGCAAGTTCAGCCTTAGATGCTATCAGTGTCATCAATAATCCCGTTAGAATCAAAACAGTTCCAACCAATATATCTTGAATTATAGCATCTTGTCCAAATCTTTCAAGAATATTCCACACTGCAAATGCATGCAATAATGGCATTGCTAGGATAGAGTATTTTTGACCATTTACAAATGCATCATAGGTGGCCCATATTGCCCCAATAATCGTGCCGATTCCTTTGAACGCAGTCCATGAGAAAGTCAGGCCTAAGATTGTCCAAATCCTCATCACACTGGTTAATTTCTCTCTACCCTGGAGTGTGCTTAGATTGAGAGATGTAGCGGTTGCAAGTGGTTCGTCATTAGCTTCATCTGCCCATTTGTACAACCAGCCTTTCTCACTTGCTTGATTGAGGACCAAAGCGATTAATCCTGTACCTAACAAACTGTGGGTTAGGTAATCTATTTCGTCAAAGTGATTGAAATTTGAATCGTTTGAAAATCCAATTAGCAGGGATAAGAATGCCGCAGCAGGAATCCATGGAATGATATCCATCCTTCCAGTCAACCATGAGTACATTGCAAGTAAAATAGTCATAGTTAACAATAACCAACTAGCTTCAGGAAGAACTCCAAACATTCCTAATGTTAACCAGAAAGCAGGGATTGTCATAGGTGCTTCGATTTGACCATCATTGAGTTCATATTGTCGATCTAGTACTCCTTTAGCCAGAATGATAAGATTTGTAGTTGCCATTATAATAAATGATAATCTGCTCAGGCCAAGGATTGTAATTTCAGCAGGATTGTATGAAATAATATCTATTCGGGATAATATTTCACCTACTATCGCTCCATCGGATACAAATCTATCTCCGTACGTTCCATCACCAAACAGAATAAACGAAATCGGAGCGAGGCATAATATCAAATTCAATCTGTGTTTTAAGGCTCTGTTGAATACGAGAATATACATTGTAAGGAATAGCAAACCACCACTAGTATCGAATAGACCCAGTACTAAGAGTCCCAATAGAGTCGTAATATCTGCGTTACGGTTTAGCGAATCTTCATTGAGGCCCTTTCTGGCAAGCAGCATTGAAATTCCTAATGGTCCCGCAAGTAATATCAAATCAAATAGGATCGTTGATAGCAAAACGTTTCCAATTTCTTGTCTTGCAACATTAAGGCTGTATGCCATTGGGGCTGTTACTGCAATTAATGTTAGAGTTGCTATCATTCGGCCAGTAGATGAAGCATTTTTCTCATCCAATACTTCCATGACAATAATGCCGACCGGTATGATTAGCAGCAGTGTCCATAGGATATTTTCTGCTAAATCGGCAGCACCTACTGCTGTTAATGAAACTGTGAATAGAACCATTGGACCTATCAAACTCATTCTACCGAGTTGGCCCCAAGAAAAATCCATAGGGTCTTTGGCGATATCGCCATCAGGCACAATCCATGCATTCTTCTCCGTATCAAATACCGGCATCATTTTCTTTCTTTTTGCCTCAGCCCAATTAAACATTATTCCAATGTCTAATTCGATAGTTCTGAATTTGCGCATGGATGCATAAACAATCAGTCCAACCAATGCTAATGTAATATTGAAACCTTGTAGACTTTCTGACATACCTGATGGCAATGGAACATCTAATCTATCGAATAATGATAGAATTACGGCAATGACCATTGAACCACCAGTCGCAGCGGATGCTTCGAAAGCAACTTGCTTGTCACCACTCTTTTCAGCCTTAACCATCATCATGTAAGATGATATTACAGCATAGATGAATATTGCCCAGGGAACATAGGGGTCGTCGCCGAATAGTACAGATTTAGAGAGAACTAAGAGTCCTAAGGTGACAAAGTGGGCCCAATCGGAAAGATGACCGATCTGTCTACCAACTTCACCACTAACAAGAACCGCAAGCAAAATCGTTACTTCCAACCATCCTGGCTCGAATCCTCCCATCGAATGAGATTGTATGAAGAATGAGAATCCTGCTGCTATCATTGTTAGGTTCGCCACCCATGTTCGTGTAACCTTAGAGAAAACCAAAAGGTATGGTAGCATGATTAGGGTTACAATCCAAGGAATCATTCCTGCAGATGGTTCGATTATGAATAGTGATGCTGCCAATCCGATTGGCATGTAGGGAATTCGTCGCTTGAGCGTTGCAGGGAAGTATGCTACAAGAACGGCTAACCATAATCCAACTTGCAGAGTTAGATATTTGTCTAATACGCCCAAGTCATGTTGTCTAATTGGACCAAGAATTAATTCGAAATCGACATTACGGGCGATAATCATTGCAAGAACAACCTCTCCTACCAAGAATGCCGAAGTCCATTGCATCAAGTCTTGACGAAGACGTTTATCTGCAGCGAGAATACCTTGCACTGCAATAATAAATACCATCAAAGAGATAGCGCCTCCGGCGCCAACATCCTCATTGTTATACTCGTAAAGTAGTGGTAAAAGTCCTGAAGTAACTGCAACAACAGAAAATATAATTCCACTATTTGCACGTAAAGAGAGCCACATTGAGAAAGAAGCGAGGGATATCATCGCGATTCCTAGTTCCCAGGATACGATATTATTCGACCAATCCATCCATATGCTTGAACCAATTAATGCTACTACTAACGGTGTGAATGTTGTTACAGACCAACCAAAAGTAGTCACTCCTTTTAATCGCATCAAATAAACAGTCTGTGCTAATGCCAGGAATAATGTTGCAGCTAGTTGCAAATATATTGCATTAGCAGAAGGTATCCAGCCTGTATCATTAACAGATGTCCCAGCAGGAATTAACCACTCAACGCCTTGTCCAGCAAGGAAGCCAATCAACCATCTTGTTCCCCAAAGAGTTCCTACTGCTAAGAAGAAAAATGCTACACCTAGCATGTAGTCATGTACACTTTGTAATTCATTACCACCCTTTCTCCGTTGGAATTCGACTAGGCTAATCGCCATTAATCCAGATATCAATCCACCGAGTCCTAGAATCAGGAAATTAGATTGAGTTTGCTCTTCACCACCAAAAGCAATCGACAATAATCCAGCCCATATTGCAAGCATAGCAATTCCGAATAATATCAGTTGAGCAAATTTTTGCATTCCTGAATCTACCATATTAATCGGAGCAACACCTACATTTCCCATTTGTACAGATGGTGTTGAAACCGATTCCGCTGAAAGATTTCCAATACGGGAGGATAGTGTTCTAGTATTGCTCGGTCTTTTTGGTCGAGATGGTAGATTACTCATGGCTATCAAGATACAATATAGATGAATGGCTTTTCAATGTTGAGCCGGTAATTCACATTACGATGTGATTTTATTAGAGAATCTCTGCTTCCACGATGTCAGCGATATCACTGTCTTCAACTATCATTATCTCCTCATGATTATCGCCTTTAATTACAACAACTAGAATAATTATTGTTAGCATAATTGCAGCAACTACTGAACCATAAAGGATAACATCGCTTGAGGAAGAAGGAGAGTCCGGTGTACCCGTATTTTCGCCCAACATAATATCGATCGAAATTAATGGACTAGAACTAGTGCCTTCAAGACCTCTCATCGATAGTGTGTGATTGCCTTCTAGCATAATTCCGGGAAGATGTTCTAGTTCGTGAACGATTTCATCATATTCAAGAATAACCGTGGCGCCGTGGTCGTATGAATGAATGTTAGACCATGAATCTCTCAAATCATTGCTCATCCATTGCACAGTGTCGACACCTTGGCTAAGTTGAATCTCAATCGAATCTCCTGGCTCCAAATGGATATGTCCATTTAAATTCAAAGAATTGATTACATTCAGTGTAATATTACGGTCAAAACTCCATTGTTGCTGATATTCAGCAGCCTCAATTACAGATTCAAGAGCATTGACGTGGCCGTGGCCATATACATTGTTTTGTCTATTCTTAGGGATTAAATCTTCAACACAAGGCTCGTTTGCAGTCATGTAATGGCACTGGCGATATGTCGCAGTTTCTTGCATAATATTACGCATATCGAATGGAGATAAATCAGGGTTCGCCTGTAGCATCAATGCACCAACACCGGCCGCTCCAGGAGTCGCCATACTTGTACCGCTCATTCCTGTGTACTGGTCACCGGTATTTGCAGCAACTGACATAATGTTACTACCCATGTATGCGATATTCGGTTTGACACGTCCTTCTTCAGTAGGACCTTGGCTCGAATAAACCGCAATAGCAGTATTCTTGTCTAAAGCACCAACCGTGATTACATCTTCAGCAGAACCAGGTGTTCCAATCTGAGCACTAATTGCAGTATTACCCGCAGCGATGAACAATGCAATACCAGCGCGCACCATTTCATTCGCTTGTCGGTTTACACTATCCTCTTCTGAAGAAGTCCACTCGATTCCACCCGGTCCGCCGAGACTCATAGAAGCCGCTCTTGTGTTGTACTGGTGCATTGTATCAATAGTCCACTGCATTCCAGCCATAACTCCAGCAAATGACCCAGAACCTCCTCCGTCGAGAACCTTGACGCCAACTAGATGAGCTTGAGGTGCCATCCCTACATGCTCATAGGTCGGAGCACCAGTTCCTGCAGTAGTACCTCCACAATGGGAACCATGGCCATGGTCATCGAATGGGGTATCGGTGCCATTCGTGTTTCCTGGATTGTTCACAGCGTCATAGAATGCGAGAATTTTCGGGTCGTCGGTCATTGGGTCATCGTCTTGGTCATCAATACTGGTGTGGTTTCCATCCAATCCAGTGTCAATAATTGCAACGGTAGTTCCCGAGCCATCATAACCAGTTTCTTCAAAGGCCATATCTACTCCGTGGCCAGCACGTGCATCAGCATTTGATACCGAAAGAATACCATCAAGTTCTATCATCACGACGCCAGGAATGTCTCTAAGTGTGAGCAATTCAGTTACAGGCACTCTTCCAGCGAGAGCATCGATGCCATGAAGTGTGAATTGATGTTCATAATCAACTTCAATCTCCAACAGTTTGATTTCTTCATCGCCAGGGGTATAATAAAAATCGATAATTAGCGGCAGAGTGTTCGCATCATCTAAGAAAATTGGGTTATCCATGTGCAGTTCCACCATGTCCCCTATTTTGTTTTGATTTCGGTCAACTGTCGTTTCAGTCCACCATCCCTGCTGTCCTTCATCGTCTTGATTTAGTGCTGTAATTGGCACTGCTGCAACCGCTAAAGGTGCTAACAATATAGCAAGTCCAAATATGCCAAAAATACGTCTGTATGTATTCATCTCTTTCACCGCGCTCCGCGCGACTCAGCGGCACTGTTTGAAGTCTCTTATATCTCGATAAATCGGGCGAGAGATGAAAACCTCCGAACAAACACGGTCCAATATGGGGCTCCAGAATTGGTTCAGTCGAGTCCTGATGTCCACATGGTTTCGTGAAATAAGTATAATCGACACAGACAACCTTCCTACAGACAGAGGCTCTGTTATCGTATCTTGGCACCCGGGTGGACTATTTGATAAGATGTTAACCAAGGGTTTAATCCCTGGCTACCAAGTCAAATTTGATGGATTGGTTGATGATGATGATGAACTCGAAGAGATAGCATCACAAGTTGCATCTGGAGGTCACGTAGTGGTATTTCCCGAGGGCGAATCCCATGAATCTCCACGAACAAAACAAATCCGTGATTGTGCAGCAAAAATAGCATTACGGGCAGTTGAATTGGAAGGTGAAAATAAACCGGTAATTATACCGGTGGGAATTCATTATAGTCGTAAATCTTACTTCAGAGAAAAAGTCGCTTTAACGATTGAACGACCGATTGAAATAAAAGGCTCAATCGAGAAACTAAGTGAGGTTATTTCGGGCGAAATCTCTAGAGCATCACACTCGAGAGACGATTGGCAAGATCGGGAATTGATTTGGAAAGCCCGTTCGATTATTCGGGCTGAAAGGTTACGTAAAAATCCCGAATTGAAACAAAAATCTAGCTACGGTGAAGATGTCAAAGGTGCCAGAAGGGTTAGAGCAGCCTGGGAATGGCTAGCACATGATGACCCTGAAAGATGTTCATCATTGGTTAAGAGAACAAGAGACCACATGTCTATGCTGGATTCATTCAGTCTCAAACCGAGGTATGTCGATTCTCGCCCCGAATCAGTTACAACCAAGGGAGTTCTAATATCGGTTTGGTGGTTATGTTTTGCTTGGTCTTTCATGCTAGGTATTGTCACATTGAGTGCGTTAATAGGTTCAATTCCCCCTTTTTTGATTGTGGTTACAGGGGACCGGATATTTGGTTCTAAGTTAAAAGAATCCAGCCGTGGGGCTTTGAAACTGTATACAGCGTCCATAATTTATCCAATATGGTGGTTACTTGCAGCAGCGGCTTTCACTTGGGCATTAATTTCTGATGCAAGTCCGCTTGCTCAATTATCAGAATATAGTCTAACTCTCGAGTTCCTATTCGCATTACCTGCTTATGCAGTATTTCCTTTGATGTTATGGTGGATGCCTATGGCGGGTAAACTGCAAGTGAAACTCTCTTCTAGGGCTACTATAGCATGGCGAAGAATGAAATTATGGCTTATCTGGAAGGACCCATCCTTTGACTGGGATAATCTTCGTAAAGAGCAGAGTATACTCGCTTCAGATTTGGTGGAAATCGGAGATAATCTCGTTCTTCCGGGCGATACTGATTGGGCAGAGCCGGATGCCGGAATGGATGATTATACTGCAGTTTCGAGAAGAGAATAACTTCACAATGAACCGCATTTAGCAACGTTTTCTTCAAATCTAACTAGATTCCAATCGTGCCAATGCTGAAAGGGTGATTCTACTTCCCATGGTACGGTTGGTGTCCACATGGTAGGCGAAGAACATGTCTCGATGATTCCCGTGGCACCAAGTAATGTCTGGCGGGCGAACGTCAATGGGCGTTCCCAAGAAATACTCGCCCCTTCAAATGCAATCCTTCTGGATGTGCTCAGGGATAAGGTTGGATGCCTCGGAGTCAAGCGGGGATGCGACATGGGAACCTGTGGATGTTGTGCTGTTTTAATCGATGGTGAACCCAGACTATCCTGTCTGACTATGGCAAACGAATTTGAAGGTAGCCAGATTATCACGGTAGAGGGTTTGTCCAACGGCGCCCATCTCGCTCCAATTCAACAATGCTTTGCTGAATGTGGCGGGTCGCAATGTGGGTTTTGCACCCCGGGCTTCTTGATATCGTCCCAAGCATTACTTGACAAAAACCAAAATCCAACCGATGCTGAAATAGCAACAGCGGTCGAAGGAAATCTTTGTCGATGTACCGGTTACCAGCAAATCATTCAATCAATCCAAGCCGCAGCAGCAATTCATCGTGGCGATGAACCACCGGCTAAACCAGCTAGTGATGCTCACTCTGACCCTCACCCGGCAGGTCCGAATTAACCAAATTGAGGTGTTATGATGACCGATGGCTATGTTCAGCAACCAGGGGGCAGCACCGATGTCCGAGTTGACGGTAAGCGTGTAGCGGGTAAAATGAGTTTCAAACCGCCAGGTTCAGGTGGTTCACGTCCCGATATGAATGAAAGGGACATGGATTTCATTCCTGAAGTAGAAGGTGGAAATGAATCACAACCTGCTGGAAACCATCAGCATGACAAGTACAGAACTGGTACAACCGTGGGTAAGAGAACCCCTCTTGTTGATGGTAATGCCAAGGTTACAGGCCAAGCCTGGTATGGGGATGATGTAAGATTACCCAATGAAATAATTGGCAGAATTGTCCGTTCACCTCACCACTATGCTAGAGTAAAGAGTGTTGATACTTCCAAAGCAGAAGCATTACCTGGAGTTCTAGCCGTTTCAACCGGCGAAGATGCTCCACAAAGTTTCGGTGTTCTTCCAGTGACAAAAGATGAACATGCTATGGCGGTTGAGAAAGTCAGACATGTAGGGGACCTTGTAGCATGTGTGGCAGCGATAGATGAAGCGACCGCTCGTGAAGCAGTATCTTTGATAAAAGTCGAATATGAAGTTCTAGATGCGGTTCACGATCCGAAAAAAGGTTTGTTGGATGTCGATGACCCAATTCATTGGCGCGGGGAATATCATATTGGTTCAACCAATGTTCAAAAGAGAGTATTCCAAGAGTTTGGAGACCGTTCAAAATTAGAACAAGCCCGGGCTACACACCATAGCAAATGGAAATTTATGGGTGTCAATCATGGATTTACAGAACCTCACGCGGTTGTGGCTCACTGGGACCCAAACGGCCGCCTTCAAATTTACACTCCTCAGCAAGTACCTCACTATGCACACAGGGCTTTAGCCACTGTTTTAGATGTGCCAATGCATCAAGTGAATGTAATAAGGACCTTTGTAGGTGGGGGCTTTGGTGGAAAATCAGACCCATTCCCACACGAAATGTGTGCGGCGATACTTGCTAGGAAAGCCGGACGCCCAGTAAGAATTACTTTTGACAGAGAAGAGGTATTTTGGGTAAATCGTGGCCGACACCCATCCCATATTGAAGTCCAAATGTTTGCTGATGACGATGCCCGAATTTCTGGATTTGAAATTGACGCATTGATAGATGGCGGAGGATTTGCATCCTTTGGGCACGTCACTTCCTACTACAATGGCGTATTGGCAACCGCTCCTTACGAGTTAGGTTCATTCCATTATACTGGGGCGCGTGTTTGGACTAACAAGCCCGCTAGTGGCGCTATGCGTGGCCATGGTGCAGTCAATACGAGATGTGCGATTGAAGTTGGCATGGATGATTTGGCTGAGAAATTGCAAGTCGACCCTATCGACTTACGTATGGCAAATCTATTGCCTCCACATTCGAAAACTATCACAGGATTCAGAATTACTTCTAACGGAATGCGTCAAGCATTAGAAAGAGTTCGTGAAGGTAGCCAGTGGGATTCCAAGTTCAGGAAATTACCTTTGGGCAAAGGAATAGGAATTGGTTGTGGTTTCTTTATCTCAGGCTCAGGATTACCGATACACTGGGACCCAAACAAGTTCCCACATGCTACAGTTCATATTCAGATAGATATGGATGGTGGAGTTACAGTACATACAGGTGCTGCAGAGATTGGACAAGGCTCTACAACCGCTATTGCACAAGTTGTTGCAGAAGTGTTAGCCCTACCTTTGGAAATGATTCATGTTCGCTCCCATGAAAGTGATACCAGCCCTGTTGATTTGGGGTCATATTCATCTCGAGTCACATTCATGAATGCTAATGCTGCTATCAGTGCAGCACTTGAAATCCGTGAAGAATTACTAAACGCAGCTAGTGGTATATTGGATATGCCTGCCGAATATTTGGTGCTCAATGACCGTAGAATATACAGTAAGAGAGACCCAGCAATTGGTGTTTCATATCTCGAAGCGTTGCATAAATCGCAAGAGGATAAAGGAGCATTAATCGCTAGTGGGGCATATAGGACGCCTCCGATGGGTGGGGTGCACAAAGGCGCCGCAGCAGGTCTTGCACCTGCATATTCCTTCTCCGCATATGTTGCAGAAGTGGAAGTTGATATTGAAACAGGGCTCATCAAATGTACAGATGTTTGGGCGGCTCATGATTGTGGTAAAGCGTTGAACCCACTAGCGGTAGAAGGACAAATCATCGGTTCTTGTCATATGGGATTGGGCCAGGTTCTTTCAGAACAAATGGTGTATGGTCGAACCGGCCATCTACAAAATCCGAATTTACTTGATTACAAGATTCCAAGTGTCCATGAAATGCCTAATGTAACTCCAATTATTATCGAATCATGTGACCCAGAAGGGCCATTCGGTGCTAAAGAGGCAGGCGAAGGCCCACTTCTACCAATTCTCCCCGCTGTAGTAAATGCGGTTTATGACGCGATAGGAATTAGAATCAATGATTTGCCATTAACTCCAGATAAGGTATGGGCGGCTATTGCTAAGAAAATGAAGCGGGATGATATTGCGGAGGCTCAAGATTTGCCAACCCCTCGTCTTGATTTCTCTGAATTACAAGCAAAACTCGTGCAGCGCTCTTCACAACATGGTGAAAGAGATAGTCGTCGTCAAAGGTCAGAAGATACAGACCCATACATCAATGGGGTATTATTTGGATTCGACCCAAGCATCCCTCCCGAAGAACAAGATGGAGATTGGAAGATATCGGTGAGGCCCGATTCAGATCAAGTCGAGGGCCTTGGATTAGCAGGCAGTGCTTGGACAAAAATCGAACAAAGAAAGATGGGAGGTAGCAAGTAATGCTGATGCCTCCGTTTGAATTACATCTCCCTCAATCAGTAGAAGAAGCCTGCACTATGGCTGCTAAGTTTTTGGCAGCAGGTGAAGAATTTGATTGGATTGCAGGAGGTACCGATTTAATTCCAAATTACAAGTGGCACATCAATACCAAGCCACATGTTATTTCATTGGCTAAAATCTCTGGAATCGACTTGATTACGATGACCGAAATTGGTTGTATGGCACGACTAAACAATATTGCAGAAAGTGGAAATGCACATCCATTAGTTGCTGAAGCCGCCGGCAAAGTTGCATCTTCTTTAATTCGTAGAAATGCGACACTCGGTGGTAACTTGTGCTTAGATACACGTTGCTTTTGGTTTAATCAAACCGAAGAGTGGAGAAGTAGCATCGACTGGTGTCACAAGTGTGATTGTGGTACCGGTTCAGATTGTCGAGTCATTCCTAATCAAAACGAATTATGTGTGGCGACCTATCAGGGTGATGTTGCACCGACTTTGCTGGTATTGAACGCTACAGTACATTTGATTGGTCCACATGGAGAAAGGTCTGTGTTATTACACGACTTCTATCAACTCGATGGTAAGACCAGAAATATTCTCGAGGCAGGCGAATTCATGCTAAAAGTAACTCTGCCTGATGATGTTGGCGATTGGATAGGTTCCTATCGGAAACTACGAGTTAGAGAGTCTTGGGATTTCCCTGAGGCTGGTGCAGCAGCAGCTTGGAAGAAAGGGGACAGGAAGACTTTGCGTGTCGCTACTACCGCTTTGGAAAGTATCCCGCGACGACATGATGTCGAAGTAGCGAGCGCAAACGGGGATGTCAAAGCGATTTGTGATGCAATATACAAATCCACAAAACCAGTAAATAACACTTCATTACCGCCAAGGTATCGTAGAAACATGATCAAAGTACTTGTGAAGAGAGCATGCGAGGAATAATTATGAAACGAATAGTTGCTCTGTGTTTATTATTGGCAATATTCACTCCAATCGCTACAACTCAAGGCCAAAGTCCCCCCGGTTGGGAAATAGGTTGGGAAGACGATGAGGAGATTCTAATTTTTGAATTAGATACTGAGACTTATGCATTCGAATTAATAATCGAGTTTTGGATTGAAAACACGTATCCTGTTCCAATAGATATCGATTTCGAGACTGAAATCGGCGCTGATGGTGGGACCGATTTCGACTTCCAAACCGATGACCCAGGCAAGGTATCAATTCCAGCAAATACCAATGAAAGTTTCGAATTAAAAATTTCTTGTTCCTCTTCGTGCACTTTATGGAGTGCCAATAATAACTTTCTAACGACCGTAACTTTCACGGCGACAAATTACGTAGCAGACCAAGCACAAGGTGATCAAGAGATTTCAAAGAAACTTCAACCTTCTTCGATTTACGGTTTTGAAGTTACATTTGACCCGGTTTCAAATGGTAAGGGTCCACAGATAAATGCAGGGACTTACGAAATGATTGATGTTATAGTTGGGTTGTCAGGAAACGCTAACGATGCTATATCGAAAATCGACATGTCATTTAGGGGATGTCCTCAGATGAATTTCGATGCTAAGGACTCTGGCCTTGAAGCAGGAGTTGCACTATCAGCCCAATCGGGAGTTACCAAGAAAGGTTCAGTGAAATTATCAGCTCCATCGAGCCATCCCGATAAAACCTGCACATTTATCGTAACAGTCACTAGCGAAGGTAATGGGATCTCTTACAATGGAGATGTTGATTTTGTAGTAGATGCCCCGGATATCTCAGAGAAGGAAGATGAGGGGGAATCCGCCGATACCGAATCTTCTGATTTTGAAGTAGAAGAGAATTCACTCCCTACGATTTCGTCATTTTTGTGTCTAATGACAGCATTATGTGCTGCTATTATTCGTCGTTAATACGGCAATAATGACTGTAAAGCGGGAATGATACTCCTTGCTCCACAATGATACTCCAATAATATTTTTGAGCAAGCCACGATAATCTATATGAAGGGAGTGAAGTTGCGGAATATGTTGCGTTTGTTCGCAACCGATTTTGAGGTGACTAGAAATGGCGGATGAAGCGGCAACTGGGGTCAAGTTAGAAACTTGGTTGCTAATTGGTTTCGTCGTTGCTATGCTTCTTTCAACAACAGTCATTGTAGCAACCTCTGCAGGCAAAGAAACTGTGTTTTCAGCATATGTTACAGATGGGGATAAAAATCTCCAATATCAACAGATTTCATCTATGCGTAGTGACCTTGGCGAAGGCGAAGGAAACCTGAATTATGTCATTGCAAATACAATGTCTACTCCAATGCTGGTTAATGATTGGAGAGAGCCTCATCGCACAATGCTCATTATTGCAGCACCAGAGAAACCATTCGATAATGCAGAAGCCCAAGCGATTCACGAATTTGTAACCGAGAAGGGCGGTAAGGTAATCATCGCAGCAAACTCAACCAACGCTCAAACCGTTGCTGACGAGTTTGATGTGAAATTCTTTGATGCACCAGTAGTAGATACAAGTCGTTTCTATGAGGTCGCAAGTGCTACAGGGGAGCAAGAATCACCAGATGCCAGGAAACTTTGGGCTGTAGCTGGTGTAAACAAGGTCTGGGAAGACCAGTATGATAGAAGACCGTATTGTAGTGAAGACAAGTTGTCGAACAATAATTACTCAGATTGCGCTTTACCTGTCCTATTCCACAGGCCTACTGCCATTCAAGTCCTTGATAATGACGATACATCCCGTAATGTCAAGGTACTAGCACATGCTTCAGCCACAGCGTTCGTCGCGAGACAGAGTATGGATGCTAGTGACATAGACAACACACTTCTTGGTGGCAATAATACCGGTCTCATCATCCGTATGGACTATCCTGGGATTGAAGTTATTGACCAAGTCAAAGGGATTAGAGAAGGCGAAGTCGATGTAACAGGTAGTATTGTATTCATTTCAGACCATTCAGTATTAGCTAATCACCTATGGGATGCAGCAGATGCTGAAATTACTGGTAAGCAACAATGCGACTCTGGATACTATGGAAATAGATCTTGCTGGAGTTCATTACTTTCAGCTACAAACGGTGATACCGATTGGAATGGTAACGAAGATTACTTTGTAGCATTGATTCGAGATATGATGGAGCATGAAAATGACGAAATCTCTTTGACAGTTAAACGAGACAATAGTAATTTCTACATAGTATTCGATGAATCAAGACACGTAACCTCTGCAATGTCTTCTCCATTCACAGAAGCGATGGGTGCAATTGTAATGTTGACAAGCGATACACTTCTGAAGTGGTTAATCGTCCTTAATTTGATGGCGCTACTCTCCATCGCAATTATGGTTGTTCCAGAAAAAGAAAATTGGCGCCACGTATTTGACCTCACAAGGTTCAGAGAAAGGCCAAACAAGGTTGATCCAAACAAATACTTACAGCGTGTACGAGAGGCTCTGATGTCTAAAGTACGGCAATTTAACGACCTGACCCGAGATGAAATGGTCAGGAAAACACCCGGTGAGGTACAGTCCATGGTAAAGGACCCACGTCTTATCGAACTGTTGTATTCACAACAGAAATCCTATTCCAACGAAGAACTGAGGCAATTATTGCAACAGATTCGTCGTTGGGGAAAGTAACCTAAAGGAGGTAAAAAGACATGCAGCCAGCACCCCCCCCAACCGCAGCCCCCCCTGCGCCGGCACAACCTGCACCAGCAGCACCGCCCGCACCGGCTATGGCCCCAGCAGCGCCACAAGCGTATGCACCTGCAGCTCCGGCACCAATGCCCGTAGCAGCAGCACCGGCCCCAGCCCCTGCAGCACCTGCCCCAGCAGCACCAGTACCGGTTCAGGCACAGCCTAAACACCAGAGTAGCCCAGAGGTCCGTGAACGTCTTTTGGCCGTCGGAGCGATATCGCAAGCGATTAGCGCCGAAGTCCAGAAAGTAATTATCGGTAAGGCACACGTTATTGACAACGTTCTGATTAACATCCTCTCGAATGGTAACCTACTGTTCGAAGATTATCCAGGACTTGCTAAGACTTTGATGACCAACACTTTCGCAGATGCGTTAGGTTGCGACTTCAAGCGTGTTCAGTTTACCCCGGATTTGCTACCTGCAGATATAACCGGTACGAACATCTACGATGCAAAGAAGGGAGAATTTACCTTCAAACCAGGTCCACTATTCTGTAACCTGCTTCTTGCTGACGAGATTAACCGTGCTCCTCCTAAGACCCAAGCAGCTTTGCTTGAGGCTATGCAGGAGAAGCAGGTGACTATCGGAACAGTCACTCACAAATTACCAGCACCATTCATTGTTATGGCAACCCAGAACCCTGTTGAACAGGAAGGTACCTACCCTCTACCTGAGGCGCAATTGGACCGTTTCATGTTCAAGATGAGTGTCGGTTA
>Ga0209091_10001277_pt1 | contig 22335 bp, 16 predicted proteins | sample ArcticOcean_MG_C_6_FD_187438 | JGI IMG/M metagenome (GOLD analysis project Ga0209091, IMG submission 187438) | Marine microbial communities from western Arctic Ocean - ArcticOcean_MG_CB8_128 (SPAdes) (version 2) | ecosystem: Environmental > Aquatic > Marine > Oceanic | place: Arctic Ocean...
TAGCGTCTCTGGGTAAGCCATCATTCTCGGCGGAATATTTCATTTGATTGCTATTACTACTCGCCGCCGCCATCGTTAAAGTGGTTTTGCTGATTCTATTATTATTATTATTATTATTATTATTATATCTGCTACTGTTCTTTGCTAATGCTGTTGTTCTCTTCTTCGTCGTGTTTATCGTTCGTAACATCATCGTTTGTTTTTGAAGTTGAAGTTGTTGTTGTTTAAAACCACCCATCGAAGAAGAAGAAGAAGAAGAAGAAGAAGAAGAGGCAGAAGAAGAGGAAGACCCGATAACCATTCCAGTTCGTGCAGCAACAGCAGAGAGAGCCATAATATGGTTGTTGTTGTTGTTGTTGCTTCTTCTTCTTCTTTGTCTTTAAAGTGTGTACCTCAGTAAAAGTTAACTAATTTGTGTTGAAACGTGTGTTTGAATTCTCTTTTTTGTCGGGGGGGCGTAAAAATGAAAAAATGTTCGTCTGTTCCTTCGTTCCTTCGTCGTTCGCGAAAAAAAAAATCTTCCGGGCGCGACCTTTCGCAAGCAAATTGCTGTTTTTTGGGCACCGAATATCTCTTTTTTGCCGGCTGCACACGGCTTCATCACTTCGCACGCATTATTACGTTATTATTATTGTAGACATAATAATAAGAAGAAAGAGAAACAAGAGTCGAAGAAAGGGCCTAAAGAGAGAGAGAGAGAGACTTTGGGAGAATATCGTACGTTGTCCATCGTCATCATCTGTATCCCTTTTCATCATCACGCGCAAAGAAGAAGAGCATACAGAAGAAGAGCATATATTTGAATTTGCGGTAAAAAACTTGGGCATTCCTCCAAGTGTCGCTTCGACCTGACGAGGCAAAATCCATGCATCCAAAAATGATGTCCTCTGCTTTTGCGCTCGCCAAAGACGACGACGACTTCGACGAATACGATGATAAAATAAAAGAACACACGAAGTTAGTCCCGGTGAGATACACGAAAGATTTCAGCTGCAGAGAAGAGATAGTCTTACACATGGACGCGTTAGATTGCAGTCGAAAGAACAAAGGTGCGTTCGCAGTTCGGAGCGTATTAGTCAAAGGGAAAGGAAACGACGACGACCAAAACACAGTCACAGTTTTGGGAGAAAAAAACGACTTGCACCGAGAAGACCAAACGAGAGGAGAGGAGGAGGAGATTATTTTTGCGGAAAAAAAAGTCCCGGGGGAAAGCTTCGAGGCGTATCGCCGAGAGCGACGGAGAGAAGGCGAAGAAGTACCACCCTCTGAAATCCTGGAAACAACGACGACGACAACAACAACGGAAGAGAAAGAACCAGAGTCAAATTCAAAAAGATGGAGAAGTCGGCAGAGACAAAGCGCGTTCAGTGGAGATGACGACGATGGTGCACAAAAAGCAAATTTTGCGCCCAAAAGTCGCAGCCCCCTGAAGAAATTATTGACTGGCAAAGGCAACCTCGAAAAAGGAAAAATTTCACCAGACTCGATATTGCCTGACAATAACGCAGCGACGACGAGCGGTAATGGACCGACGTCGAGGTTTTACCAAAAAAGAAATAATCAACAACAACAACAAGAACAAATGAATCATGGGCGAGGAATGCACGGTGGAAACTTGACTTTTTACGGCGCGTCGACGAGCTCGAGCGTGTATTCCGAGGAAGGGAGCGAGGACCACTTAGCAGCGCAGGCTCTCAAAGAGAACGAACAACCGTTTTACTCCTTAGCGGTGGCTTGTATAAATAGACCAAGAGTTTTGAGCGAGATTAGTACCGCTGTGAACGATTGTGGGTTGGACGTGCACGAGGCGCACATATACAACTTGAAGGACGGCTACGTGCTCGACGTTTTTACCGTCTACGGGTGGAAGAACGACGACGAGGAAGGGTTGTCGCACGCAGTGATGAAGGCTTTAACGGCTGGTATCGTTCCCGAAAGAAGAGGGTTAGGTGGGTCGCCGTTTCCATCGAAAACAGACGTGAATAAAGTGTGCATGGAGTTGGACGGCTGCGAAATATACGACATCGATCCCGAAAGCGAACATCGACAAGGTTGGGAGAGTCACTCGGACGACGAGGGAGAAGATCCTCTCAAAGTTTCAAATCAAATGTCAGACAGCGAAGAGCTAATGAATGTCGCTAATGTCGCTACGACTACTACTACTACGGAAGGTGGTACTTATAATATGATTAATATCAAGAATAACGACGACGACGACGACGACGCAGATGGTGGGAAGAGAGAAATCAAAGATAACTTGAACCGGAACCAGATTTCAGCGCTCGACTCGACGAAATCGCTCGAACGAGATGTTATGGAAGCAATGGAGAAATCGAGGAAAGAGAGCAAAGAACCAGCGATTGATTCGAGAAAGTTGAGATTAATCCGAGAAATAGGTTCAGGATCTTTCGGTGTTTTGTATAAGGGCGAATATCGAGGGAAGAAAGTTGCCGCAAAGTTTCCATCCGGGACGCACAACGATAACCAGAATCAACTGCGAGCGATGCGTGAATTCTTCCAGGAATTGTCCGTGTTATCAAAAGTCAAGCACGAAAATATCGTTCGAGTAGTAGGTGCAATGACCAAGATGCCAAGATTATGCATCGTGACGGAATACGTCGATAACGGGCCTTTGAATAACTATCTCTTAAATCAAGGTTCAAGCTTGAAGCTTTCGGCACAGGTTGAAATCGCGTGCGGGATCGCGCGTGGTATGGCATATCTTCATTCGAAAAATTTCGTTCACAGAGATTTGAAAGCTTCGAATGTTTTGTTGCAATCCACGACGACACCAATTACCGCGAAGGGCGAAAGTATCGACGGGAAAATGACCTTCACGGGCGCTCAGGGCTCTTTGCGACCGATTATTTGCGACTTTGGTTTATCGAGAGAAGTCACGAAAGATGGCGCGATGACGCCAGAAACTGGAACTTATCGATGGATGGCCCCCGAAGTAATCGCCCATTCGAAGTATTCGCTCAGTGCCGATGTGTACAGCTTCGCGATCGTTTTATGGGAAATCGTTTGCGAAGGCCACGTCCCGTACCCAGAGCACACGCCTTTACAAGCGGCGGTTGCGGTGGTACAAAAAGGAATACGGCCAATTTTGCCATACAATTCTCATCCGATAATGATGAACGCAATGGAACGATGCTGGGTATCTGAACCGGAAAACCGACCTCGATTTACCGATTTAGTCATGGACTTTGAATCGCACATGCTTGGATCTGCGACAAAATTGAACTTGTTGCCTTCAAAATCTTTCTTCTCGAGGTTGAAGTCGATGTCGACGTCAAAGAAGCGAGACAGAATTTGATTGAACAAACAAACATTAATAAAAGAATAGTACTACCACGTCGTAAGGTAGTGTTAAAAGTGTGCAAATGCTGATACTGTACAACCTTATCTGCGATATAGAAATGTATATATAGAAATAAACGAAAAGTTGCAACCGCATAGCTGTATGAAAGAAATACACATCATCATACATATTTTCCAAAAGCCGACGGCTTCTAGATTGTCAAACTTGTAAATATAATAACGATTTTACTGACAGCCGAATATGCTTCAAACTTTATTTTACTACAAGTACCATGCTATAATATTTTTATTCTCCGCTGCTGCTATCTTTCACTCAAGGCGAGCGGAACACGGAGCTCATCGACGGTCGAGAAGACGTCTTCTTCTTCACCTCTTCCCCGACGACTTCAAAATTTTTATACGTGTATCCAATCCACTCTGAATCTTTCTTTTGCTGAACGCCGCTCTCTCCTTGACCTCCAGGAGACGATCCGCCCTTCTTTCCACCTTTCTTGGCTAATTCTTTCGCCGCCTTCTCATCTCTTTTCTTCTCCTCCTCGCTCGCCTTGTCCGGAGGATCTTCCTCAAAGTCCTCAAAATTCTGTGTATCTAACTCCCCAGTCACCGTCGGCACGTACGGGGCTTGCTCTTCGTAAATGTTCGTCCAATTAACGCCTTTAAAGAACGAATGCTGCTTGATTTCATCTACTCCGTTCGTTCCTAATCTGACCTCCACGTCGCACAATAACGACTCGATCAAATCCTTCGCGTCGTCTGACAAGTGGACCTCCGGAGGAAACTTCAAGTGATGCCTCCAGTGGACAATTTTTCTACACGTCGAAACCGGTTCGTCAGAGTAAAACGGCGGGTACCCAACGAGCATTTCGTACATGATTGCTCCAACGGACCACCAGTCGCACTCTAACCCGTACCCTTTCTTCAAAAGTACCTCCGGGGCGACGTAATCTGGAGTCCCAACCGTACTATATGCCAATCGCCTTCTATTTTTTTGCCACGTCGCTAACGTTTCCGAATCGTTCTTATTTTGTTGTTCCAACGATAACTTGTCAAAGTTTTCGTTCAAGTTCACGTCCTTATTTCCTAACAAAACCTGCGGGTCCACTGGTTTGCACAAACCAAAGTCAGTCAACTTCATGTGTCCTTCGCGATCTAACAGCAAGTTATCTGGTTTGATATCTCTGTGAATAAAATTGTGTCGGTGCACGGTTTCCAAGGCTAACACCGTTTGCGCGATATAAAACCTCGTCACTTCCTCCGTCAGCGTATCCTTTCGCATCAATAAAGTCATCATGTCCCCGCCTGGTAAATATTCCATCACCAAATACAAGAACTCATCGTCCTGGAACGAATAAAAGAGCTTCACTACGGTTTGATCGTGCACATCAGCCAACAAATTCCGCTCCGCTTTCACGTGATCGATTTGGCCTCTTCGCACCATCTCCGTTTTTTTCAACTTTTTCATCGCGTAAATTTTCCCGGTCAACTTTTCTCTCACCAATCGAACCTCCCCGAACGCACCTTTCCCAATTATTGTCAGCGGTTCGAAATCGTTCGGTGACAGTTTCGTTCGTTTCAATCTCGTGTACATGCGTTCCTTCTCTTCCAACTCCTTCATCAGCGCTTCGTTAAAATCTCCGCTACCTTCCCCGTTGTTATCTAAATCCTCCGCGCTGACGTTCCCAGACAACGACAGAGTCCCGCCGTTGTTGTTGCTATTCAAATAATTACTCGCGGTCCGTTCCATTCGGCTTCTTCTTTCCTGCCTCTCGCGTAAATCTTTCGCTTGTTTTTTATACAGATTTTCAATGTACTCTTTCGCAGCTGCGGCTTTTTTCGACGTGATTGGCGACAGGTTCTCCGACGAAGGCGGGTCGCTCTCTTGTTTAAACCCTTTGCTCGAGGAGGAGGATTCTTTCTCGCTGTTGTTGTTCGTTTTCTTCTTCACCGAATCGCTCAGCTCGGAAAACCATGACTTTTTCGTCGTCGTCGTCGTCTGTTCGTTCTCGTTTCCTCCTCCCATTTTTGACTCTTCTTTCGACGTCGAAGTCTCGTTTTGTTTGTTGTTGTCTCTTTATTCCTTTTTAATTAGTTTTGGTTTGGATCTTCTTCTTCTTCAGTGAACGCGCGTCGTCGTCTCTTTCGATGATCGTAATAGTATGAATCGTCGTCGTGTCAGCCGAGAACCAAAAGGTGATGAGTAGTACGAGTAGTCGTCGGATCTGCAGCCAGCGCGTGGAAAAATGTGTAGAGAGAAAAAATGAAAATCGTACCAAAAAAAAAAGGTGCCTCCCTGCTCTTCTTCTTAAATACTACTTTTGAGCACCTGCTTTTTGCTTGGTATATGATTGATGGTTCCACTTGAAAGCACACAACACTATTTACATAAACTATTATTGAATAACTACAAACATACTAATATACTACTTTTATTAGCGTACGCGAACGAACGAACGAATGAACGCACAACATTTTCTACGTACGATTTTTTTTTCGCGTTAACCATCATCCATCCATGCCGGTTTCTTCGCAGAACAAGCAATAGTTGTTCAAAACTTTATACATCAACGAACCAGGGGTAGGAACTAACTTTACGGTTATTTTATTCCAGTAGTGAAACAAGTACGTTTCTCTCTTCATGCGTTCCCAGACGGCGTGTTGATCCGCCGGGTCCTCGTCCGTGAAATATTTTCTCACTTTCGCCCAGTGAATGGGATAGAAGCCAATGGTGGGTAAAATTTGCAACTCCGGGCCTTGAGGGAACCTCGCCGCGACCCGGGTGACTAACTGAGGACCGTTCCAACCCCAACTGTCAATTCTGTACGTAGTGTTGAATTCAACCATGCACTCGTGGATAAACGTAGAGCCTTTTCGAAAGGCTAAAACAGCTCCGTTGAGAACTTTCGCCTCGCCTCTTTCGTCGGCTAACTCGGTCCCAACCGCGTTGTGAAGATTATCCAATTCTCTCATGACGACGACGTCGGTATCTAAATACACGCCACCGTACTTCCACAAAGTCGCTAAACGAATAATCTCTGTGATGTGAGAGAAGAAATATTCCCCATTCTTCCATTTATCGATGCCTTGATACCACGCCTCCGCCGGGGTGCCGCGAATCAAATACGGAACATCCGGTCGTTCTACTATGATGTTATATCCCAGATCCCAAAAGCGTTGGAAATGATCCAACTGCATCGTCGGCGAGTAAACTATTAAACACGCACCTGGGTGAAATTTTAACGTCGATTCGACTGTCCGTCTGTATCGTAAACTAAACTTCGCCGCGCTCGTCGTCCACGCGAGGAAGAAATTCAACGTACAGTTCGATTTCGCCATGAACCGTTCGACTCTCGAATCTCCCTCTGCGACTGGCGAGAAGACGCCCGCGTGTTCTGCTCTTTTGTTGTTATTATTATTTATTTTTGAAAGCGAGGAAGGACTACTACTCGTATTCGTATTCACGAAGACTTTCGCCAACAGCGAAGCGCCCAAGGCTAACGCAATCATCATGACTATTCCGAATACGATTCCAAACAAAGTTTGTTTCCGAAACGTCCTCTTCGAGTGCGAAAAATCTCTCTTGTTGTTATTACTGCCACTACTCATCATGCTATTCTTCCCACCGTACACTCCGCGATGATGATGATTATGGTGATGATCATCGCTGTTGTTGTCGGGTGCTAAATCGTGTAAGTGTCCTCCCGAGGAGGACGAAGATCGAACGTGATGATGCATCACCGCTGCTCGTCGTTGACGAGTGAAATGAGAAGCGTGCAAGGCTTCACCAGTATTTCCTCCGCTGTTGTTCATAGTACTCGTCGTCGTGCTCGGATTTATGTCGTGACCTCCTCCCATTCCTCCTCCTCCTCCTCCTTGTCCTGGGTTGTACATCGTGTTCGAAAACTTTTGGAAGCACACGAGCTCTAGGTGAAGTTTGAGGAAAAAGTTTCTTTTTTGAGGAAAAAGTTTCTTTTTTGAGGAAAAGAAGGAAAAACTTTTCATGACATTTTGCCGCACAACAAACAAATCGGTGTGTTCCTCTTAGTAGTAGTAGTACAGTAGAAAGAAGTCGAGAAGAAGAGTTTCTCTCTTTCTCTTTCTCTCTCTGCCGCTGTTTGTCTTCTTGTTCCTTCTTGCGATGCAAAAGCTTTAAGGGCGGCGGAAATTAGATATACTGTTATTATATAATTCAGTTATTCTTTTTGGCAAAGCCGCCACCATCGGTGACATTTGACAAGAGACCAACGACGAGAACGATGACGAGCACCACCATCTCCTCGCTCTCCTCGCGACTGATTTCGTCCCTTCTGTCCTCCTCTTCCACGTCGTCGTCGTCTCGACGGCATAATAATAATAATAATAATAATAATCACGTCTTCAAAATCGAAAACGCCGGGAAGAAAAGTGCGTTTCGTCTCTCCAACAGCAAACGAAAAGCGAAGAAAACGAAGCAGGAAGAGAAAGACGAAATGAAGCGAGCATTCGATGGCGAGGGCTTGTCGCCGGAAGAGAGGGTCTCTGGAGCGAAACATAAAGCCAGACGATGGTTGGGGCAACATTTTTTGATCGATCACTCGGTTTTAATCGACGCCGTGAGGAGCGCGGACGTGACGAAAGAGGACGTTATTTTAGAAATCGGACCGGGGACTGGAAATCTCACTGCGGAGTTATTACGGACCGGATGTAAAGTCATCGCGGTAGAGAAGGATCGAAATTTAGCAAAAACTTTACGCGAAACGCTCGGAAAAGAGTATGGAGAAGACGAGCTAGAAATTATAGAGGAGGATTTCATGAAGTGGAAAGACTTGGATACGAAGTTTGTAGGTTTGATAGACGGCGGCGAGAGAAGAGCGAAAGTTGTCGCGAACATTCCGTATAACATTACGACGGATATATTGAAACGATTACTACCCATGGGCGATACGTTTGAAGATTTAGTGTTCATGTTCCAAGAAGAAGTCGCCAGACGCTTGGCTACGGAGGAAAGAGGCGAGAAGATGATTGAAAACGCAAACGAAGTTAAGAAGAAGAAAAAAAGTAACTCAGATTTTCGCGCCATGTCAGTACGAACGGCGTATTATTCCGAATCTCGATACATTCGGCCAGTCGCGAAAGACTGTTTCGATCCTCCTCCAAACGTGGAGAGTTGTTTGATTGGATTTAAACCGAAACGGAAGGAACACTTATTAAAAATTAACGGTACCGAGAAGCAGTTTTTCACGTTCGTTCAAAGCTGTTTCGCGCAGAAACGCAAAATGTTAAAGAATAATTTACGAGCGACGTGCGACGCGGAAACGATTGATTTGGCTTTAGAAATACTCGGGAGAGGAGATAAAGTTCGTCCGCAAGAATTGTTCATGGAAGATTACGTCGAGTTGTTCAATTTCGTGCGAGAGGAACGGAAAGTGGAAATCGAAGAAAAGGACGACGAAGACGACGATGAAGACGACGATGACGACGACGATTAGCATGAATTTTTCTAGAATTTGTATTTGATATTAATGTTAATCTAATCCGCTTGCCGCTACTTTATCTTTCTGAAACTTTTCCTTCATCGCCGCTATTCTCTTGGCCACTTCTGGATCTTCCTCCTCTCCGTCAGCGATCCCGGCTTCTTCCGCTTTCCTCTTCCCTTCTTTAACTTTCGTGATGATTTTCTCGGACAAGTTCGTGTTCCACCAGATTGGTCCGCCCATTATTCCGTCTCCAGAAAAGCACGAGATGCATCCGGTTTTCACGTTCGGAGTTAACCTCGCCTGCCCGCTGCGCTGCGCTATGGGTACTCTACAAATACTCGTGGTCCCAAAATTCGTCGAACTCTTTTGTATGCACAGCAAAGAACACAAGTTCTCGTACCCAGGTTTCCTCCATTTCGATATCAAAGGTTGATCGGCAATCTTCTCTCTCACCAGATAATCGTACAGTTTAGGGTCCATCACCTTCTTCTTGTACATTAAATCGAATATAAAACGATTCTTCTCCCAATGAATTCGATGGATTCTCCACGTCAATTCGTTCTTTCTTTTTCCTTCGTGTTCTTCGCTGACGGCGTCTCTCATCTGCGCCTCGAAATCTTCGATGGTATCTTCGATCAAGTCCCAACCATCTGGGGGTTGTTTTCCTTTCAGTCGTCGTCGGAACGACATGTTGTTTTTTATATGCAGTAAGTAGAGAGTTGTTGTGTTGTGTTCGGACAACAAAAATGTATAAAAGGCGGCTTTGAAAACTTCCGCACTCCTCTTTGAGGTGAAGAAGAAACCAAGAAATCAAGAGAAAAACAAAACGACGCGCGAGCCGCGATAATTATGAGATGTATTTTAATTATTACTACTTGAACTTATCGATATCTCCGGAATCGTTCGCTTTCCACGCAATGTCTAGACTGGACATGCTCTCTTTTAAAAGCTTTAGTTCGTTTTCGAAAGCGTCGCCTAAAGCGCAAGCGCCAGGATTACCGCCGAGAACTAACGTTTTTAGATTTACGAAGGCTGTTTTGTGTTTTCTGATGGACTCTGCGAACAACGTCAGCTCTTCGAGTTCCATACCGCACGCACCAACGTCTAGGTATTCGCACGGACTGCTGCCGGCTGAAGGAGTTTCGGCGTCCTCGAAGAGTTTCGCGACGTTTTCTTTCGATTTCAGTAAGTTTACGTTCTCAAAACACGAGAGTCTTTTAATCTTCGTTTTTCCAAATAACAAACGTTTCAAAATAGTTGCATCGCTCAGATCGTTACCACCGATGTCTATTTCGAGCATATTTTGACAAAAACCTCCTTGAATAGCACCTGCGAGTTGCGCGACTTTCCAGTCGCCGAGAGCGTTTCCATTCAGATTTACAATCTCAACCGACTCTGCGAAATCGCTCAAGAGAAATCCCACGACGGCGTTTGTTTTACTGTTGTCGTCGTTTAGTGCGCAATTTGCGAGCGAGATTTCTATGACATTACTTTTCTCACTTTTATTGGTTCTCTTTGCTCTCGAGATGCCTTTCAAAAGTTCGTAGGCGCCAACTTTCGTCCCATCCAAGGTGACTCGTTTCAAAGATTTGTTACTTACGAACCCTTCGCCGAGCGCGTTCATCATCGCCGTTGTCGCTTTGTCTCTTTCTTCTTTCTTTTTCTTGTCTTTTTCTTTCTTTTCGCTCTCGTCGGCAGCGGTTTCGTCCGTCTCACTTTCATTTTTCTTTTCTTCAACGCCGTCGTCGTCATCCAACTCCTTCAAACGAAAACACTCCAACCTACCGTTTGTAAATTTGAACACTTCTAAGCTACACTTTCCTTTTAACTCCTCCGCGAGTGCAGATATGCTCGCCTCTCCCAAAGATATATCCGAAATTTCCAGCGTCTTGACTCTTTGACGTATCGCGCCACTCTGAAAAAGTCTTTCCATCGCCGTCGGTGACTTCGTCGTCGTCGTGCTCGTATCGTCGCTACTCCTACTTCTATCGCTCAGACTCTCGTTTCTATTCAATATCAACTCCTCTAATCTTATAAACTTCTCGGATTGAAACGCGTCTGATAATTTTCCCAGCGATTTCTTCGTCAATCCTTTATTTTCTAAATCCCACTTTCGCAACCCGTCGAGTTCTTTCGCGTGCGAAAGAAACACTTCAAAGGCATTATTAGCTTCATCATCATCAGCATCATCATCATCTTTCTGACCACCATCGTTACTCCCCCCACCGCCGCCGCCAAACCGTTCGTCTCCGACGCAAATGCATTCCAGAGATGATTTCATTTTCGAAAAGCTCCTCCCTAAAATCTCTGCCGTTTCTCTCGTCATTTTGTGTCCTGAACTGTAAAACTCTTTCACAAATGAATTCTTTTCCAAGGCTACACCGACGGCGAGCGTTTCTCTCGCGCCCGTGAAATTTCTTCCCCGGAAAATAGTTATCGCGCGGACAGTCGGGTCGTTTTTTTCAATCAGCGAGACTATGGAGGATTTCATCACGTTTTCGTCGTCGTGGTTCTTTCCTCTGTCGTTTTCATCGTTGTCTCCCAACACACTGTGAGGGGTTGGTTTCCCCCACGCCATTTTTTTTGTCGCACGCAACTCAGAGGAGGAAACGTCACTTGTTTGGCGAAAGAGCATTTATTGGATATAGTACTATAGTATTCTTAAAATGTCTTTCTCCGCTGCTGCTTCGTTGTTGTTGTTCGGAGGACGAGGACGACGACGATTATTACTATCGACGAGAGGTTTAGCTGATGTTAATCGTCTTCTTTCATTCTCCTCCGCTGGAGACAAAAGCGTGATGAACAATCACGGACAAGAAGAAGAACAACAACAACAACAACAACAACAGATTGGAAGAAAAAAAGGATTGGATTATTTTAGTCGTTTTATCAACAACAACAACAACAACAGATCATCATCCTTTGTGACGACGAGGACAAAAACGACGACGACGGTGGACACGAGAGAGACGAAAAAATTCGAGCAAGACGCGGAGTTGTGGTGGAGAGAACGAGACGGGCCGTTTGGACCGTTGCACTCGATGAATCCAGTGCGATGTTCGTTTATTAAAGACGAGTGCGCGGAACATTTTATTAAAAGCAGGAGGAGAACACCATCAACAGTCGTTGACGACGACGATACAAAAAACAACAACAGACCGTTATCTGGTTTGAGAATATTAGACGTCGGGTGCGGTGGAGGATTGCTGAGCGAAAGTTTATCGAGACTGGGCGCGGATGTGGTCGGATTAGACGCCGGGAGAGCGAACGTGGAAGCCGCGAAGAGGAGACAAAAAGAATCGCAATTAGATGACGATGGTGATGATGATGATAGTGGAGGTAATAACGGTAAAGTGAAATACATCTGCGACACGGCGGAAGATTTAGGAGAGAAGGAACCGAACTCGTTCGACGTGGTGTGCGCTTTAGAAGTTATCGAACACGTTACGGATCCGAGAGTGTTCGCGAACGCGTTGAGAAAGTTAGTCAAAGACGACGGTTTGGTATTCGTGTCGACGATATCAAAATCTATGAGAGGTGTTTTAGGCGCGATTGTATTCGCAGAGCGCGTGGCGAAGATGGTACCGGCTGGGACCCACGACGCGAACAAATTTTTACACCCGTCCGAGTTGGCGATTGTTTTAGAACGCGCCGGATTGAGAACGAACACGATGGCGGGAATGGAGTATAATCTCATGACGAAACAATGGAAATTGACCGGCGATTTAGGCATTAATTACATAGCGTCCGCGACTGTGGGTACGTTCGACGAGAAACTACCGCTGGCGCAAGAAGACGTGCACGATAAACGATATCAGTAAATAGATTCTCTAGTATAGCATTTAGCTTTTTATGCAATAACAATATTACATGGAGCTCAAATTACTTCTCTGGCACCTATGCGCATGAGCACACCGTCTTCCAGCGATGCTATTTTCAGCTCTGCCGCGTCTATTTTATAATATTTCTTAATCGCGTTTGTGTCCGCGAAGCGTTGTAAGTTTTCGCCCGTCGCCGCAATCTCTTTCCCATCGATCCATTTCCTAACTTTTTCTCTGATGTGTTCTTCACTATTATTACTACTATTACTACTATTACCCGTGTCTACTACTATTTGTTCCTTCTTTTTATCGCACACCCGCGCGACTAATATCGCTGTCGAGTCTGGTCCAGCCCCGAACCTTCGAAACGCTTCGTTTATGTTTGTTTTCGGCGACGCGTTGAATATGATTTCAGAGTGTAACGTTCTCGTAACCATGCACTTCGTTTCCATCGATGCGATCGCTTTGAACGTCGCTAATCGAACGATATTTTCCGTGAATATCGTTTTTGGATTCATCAGCGCGACTTCAACGTCAAAACTTCCCGATTTTATCGAATCCGAAATCTCTTTCGCGTTGGTCACTTGTTCGAACAACATCAATTCGAGCGTAAAGTCATTCTCAAACCCATCGACTGGAAATGTTTGATGTTTAATAGAAGTCGTCGTAGTCTCCGTCATTTCCTGTATTCTCACTTCTTCTTCTTCTTCTTCTTCTTCTTCTTCTTAGCTGCTCTGTTTCGATGATGCCGCTCCTGCTTCTCTTTCGTCTTCGGAAATCAAAAAAGGAGCGACTGGTGATATCTCCGGCAAGTCCGCAGCAGACCACTTGATTTTCGGTTTCACGATGGGTTCCAACGAGAACGAGGACGACTTGGACGACGTTTTTTCAGCAATAGCAGAAGAAGAAGCAGCAGCACGAGGAGTTGTATCTGATGATGATGATGATATTGGTTTCGTCTTCGTTCCCATATCAACAAATAATACGTCAACAAGTCGTTTTGATGAATGAAGAGTGTGTGTTGTTACTACGAGTAGTGTGTGTTTTCTTTCTTTCTTTCTGTTGTTTGCTAAAAAAACTGGCCTTCTGAAACCTAAACTATGGCTTTCTCTACTTTTTCCTCTTCTCTTTCTCCATGCAACTCTCGATCGAAAAAAGAGACAAAAAAAAGGGTGCAAGAGAGAGAACTCATCACATCTTCTTCGCTGCTGTTCGAGAGAGAGAAAGAAAGAGAGAGAAAGAAAGAGAGAGTGTAGAGAGAGAGAGAGTGTAGAGAGAGAGAGAGAGAGTGTGTAGAGAGAGAGAGAGAGAGTGTGTAGAGAGAGAGAGAGAGAGAGAGGGCGTTTTGTGATCGTACCCCAGTATTAATAGAGAGAGAGAGAGAAAAGAATAACGTTTTTTGAGTCGGGGAAAACGCAATCAATCGCTTAGTTGTTGTTGTTGTTTGTGTGTGTAATAGAGTTTAGTAGCAGAGTTTAGAAGAAAGAAGAAGGAATCATCATGTCAGAAAACGAGAGCGCACCGACGTCGAGCGTTTTATTCGCTTCACACAAGCACTTGCAGAAGAGGTGCGCGAACCAAACCGCGGCGTACTTGGCGTGTAAAAAAGGGAACCAAGACCCGGAAATGTGTTTGAAGGAAGGCGCGAAAGTGACCGGTTGCATGTTGGACGTTCTGAAAGACTTGAGAGGGGATTGCCCGGAAACGATGAATAAATACGCGGCGTGCATGGACTATCGATCGAACCAATTCGAAAAGTGCCGAAAGGAGCAAGCCGCGTTCGAAGAAGAGTGTCCGATATAAAAAGAATTATATTCTTTGCGATCAAAAAGCCCACCCCTGACTCCTCTTCATCAGAATTGCCTATTATTTATAAATAGGTCGCTACTCTCACAGACAAATAACACTTTGATGATCTATACAACAAAGGAAAGGAACGTAGTAGTAAGTAAGAGTGAAGTAGTGCGTGTATTTCTAAACAACAACGACGAATAAATTTGAACACAGTATGCTATATATGATACAACAACGTTCTCTTTCTTATCGCCACTAGCTGATTTCATTCTATTTTTATTGTACTTTTGCGCCTCCTGTCGCAACTTTCACCGCAGCAACTGGTCTTCGCCCGATCGTTATGCACTGAATAGTATCACCAATTTGAAAATCGGTAATATCATCGAGCGAAACGCCACAATCTGTACCTTTACCTACGCTTTCAACCTCTAATCTGTGTCTACGAATGGATGAACAGCTGAAGAGGGCACCTTCTTCGTGTATAGGGACGCCATCTCGTAGAATCCTAAACTTTTCCGTCGATTTGATAGAGCCGATCGAGACGACGCAACCAGCCACGAGAGAAGCGTTGTTCTTTTTTGTTCCGGTCATGTCAAAAATCTGCACGATGTCTGCTTCACCGACGATTTCTTCGTATTCTTCCATCGGCGCTTTCAGCGAGAGCATGGCACCGACTTCGTCTAATAAACGATAGATTACGTTTTGTCGTACGATTTGAACGCCTTTCGACTTTGCCAAGCTTTGTAAGCTCTTGTTTGGTTCACGCACGTTGAAACCTAGAATAGGTGCGTTTATAGCGCCGGCGAGCTGAACGTCTCCTTCAGTTATTTGCCCAGCTCCAGTAAAGACAACTTTCACGCCAACTTTACCGGTACCGAGACCAACGACTGAATCTCTGACAGCTTCTGCGGTCCCTTGAACGTCCGCTTTGACAATCAAATTCAACTCTTGATATCCATCATCAATTGTTTCGTCATTACCACCGCTATTATCACCTCCTCTTCCAGACAAAACCGATGTAATCGAAGACGTTCCCGTCGCATCGGCACTTTGCAAACGTATTCGCTCGAGACGTTCTTCTCGTGCTTCGCTTAAACGTCTCGCGCGTTCTTCCGAAGGTACCGACTGGATTGCATCTCCTGCGTTTGGAACTGTTTTTAAACCCATCATCTCGAAAGGATCGCCCGGTTCTACGGATTTAAGTTCCTCTCCTTTCGCGTTTCTTAGCGAACGAACTTTACCCCAGCTTGAGCCGCAGAGAACAAAGTCACCGACTTCGAGCGTTCCTCGTTTCAACACCGCGTTCACTATTGGTCCTCTCCCTTTATCTAATCGAGCCTCTAAAGCCGCTCCGTGAACGAGCGATTTATCCATATTTGTGTCTAAATCTATAAGCTCTGACTCTAAAAGTAATGCTTCCGAGAGCTCTTTCAAACCTTCACCAGTGTGCGCAGAGACTCGCACGACCTGTACGTTCCCGCCAAACTTTTCGAGCTCTAACCCGAGATCACTCGCGACTTGCATTTCCATACTATCTGGATCTGCATTGTGCTTATCGCACTTTGTCAATGCAACTACGATTGGTACTTTTGCAACGCGCGCGTGCGCGCACGCCTCTTTCGTTTGTGGCATGACACCGTCGTCCGCCGCTACGACTAAAACGACAATATCTGTGATCGAAGCACCTCTTTGACGCATAGCCGAGAATGCTGCGTGGCCAGGCGTATCTAAAAATGTCAACTCTCCCAGACTATTATCGCTATTATTAAACTCTGGAAGCGTTACGACGAAAGCGCCTATGTGTTGCGTAATACCACCGGCTTCGCCATCCGCGACTGAAGCATTGCGCAAGGCGTCAAGTAAACTCGTCTTCCCGTGATCAACATGACCCATGACACACACCGTCGGTCGTCTTTTTTTCATAACCGCACTACTATCACGACTGCTACTACTACTTCTACTACTACTACTACTATCATTATTATTGATGATGGTAATATCCACGTCCAACTCGGCAGCGATGAGCTCGATGGAATCCGCCGCCACGCTCTCTTCGATCGAAAGCGACGTCGAATCTCCAAGTGCTTCTAGAAGCTTGATAATCTGTTCGCTCTCGATGCCGAATGCCTTGGCGATTTCATTCACGGTCGATCCCTCGTTGATTCTCACGTGTCTTCTTTCCACCGCCGCTTTCGCTTTCACTTCCTTCTTCTCTACGACGCGTTCGACTTTCTTCCTCACAGTTCCTTTCCCAACCACCTTAATTTTCCGGTAAACGCTCGTGAAAGGTTGGTTTGATTTGTCTGCTGCTCCTTCTGTTTCTGTTTTTTGTGCTTTATCTCCTCCTCTCTCGTCTCCTCCTCTGTTTTGTTGTTGCTCTGTTGCGCCAACAGACGACGGCGGCAGTTTTTTCTTGTTGAACTTCTTCGGTTTCCCAGCGCCGGATGGCGAACGATTCTGCCCAGGTCTGGCTTCTGCGATTGCGCTCGTCTGAAATTCTCTCACCGATGACGACGACGACGAGCACGCGCGATTGTTCGTCCTCCTCCTTCGTTCTTTTTCCTTCTCGCTGCTCGACGAAACGAATCGAGAATCATCATCGGCAAACTTCTTCTCTTCTTCGAACAATCCAATCGTCGTCCTCGCGACTCTCCCGAGTATTTGACGACTCCTCCCATGTTTGTATCGAGACAGAAGGAACATCTTCTACTTGTTCGTACGAACGGAGAGTTTTCGTCGTCGTCTGAATCGTCGTCGTCTTCTTCTTAATACTAATAATAACGAATAAATAAATGCAGGAGGCGGAGGCTTGTTGGGAGAAATTATTTGTGTGAGAAACTTCTCTCTCTCTCTTGCTTTTTGAGGTTTTTTCGTCTCACGAGTAAATTAGGGCGAAAGTTTGAAGATTACGTCGTCGTCGGATAAATATATAGAACAAGGAAGGCTAATAATAAAACTACTACAAGAATGCTACTCTCTCATGTATATGAAGCGTTGTTGCGCGGTACTCACGCTTAATCGGTCTTCTTCGGCGCTTCCGAGACGATGGTATACACCGGAGGCACAGCAGCGGGATCGACGGTCGGGTAATTCGTCGGCGCTCGATTCTTATCGCTAGGGCGGTGTTTTATCGGTCTGTTTTTGCGACTCTCCTTGGCGCCTTTCGGGCGGACGTGGTTTGCCGCGCTGATTCTGAGCGTAGAAATGCCTCCCGCAACGAATGCCATGATCTTTTGTTTTCTACTTGTTTGTGTGTATAGAACGCGCGCGTTTAAGTGGAGAGAGAGAGAGAGAGACGAAGACCCTTATCGAGAGAAAGAGGTTTCTTTGGAAGAGGGTTTCTTGTTTTTTTCACCCAAAAACTGGTCTGCTGCTCAAAAAGCAGAAAAAAGAGGGAGATTGATCTCAAGACGAAAGATTTTCGTCGTCTTGTCTTCCACGAAGATAAAAAAAATCCAATCCAACTCTCTCTTCTTCAACATCACTCTTTTGCACGCGCGGCGGTTTCCTGCTCACTTTAAAAGAAGAATTTACTAGTATTTCTCTTTAACGACAGCGCGCGCTTAAATCAGAGAAATGATGTCCGCTTTATCATCCTCGATGGTGAGCTCCCGAGTGGTTCTCAGACAATTTTCCTCCTCCTCTTCCTCTTCTTCTTCTTCGTCGTCCCAGTCAACAAGTAGAAAATCATCTACTTCTTCTTCATCGAACAACAGAAGAACGAAAGTTCAAAGAGCCATCCGCGCTCAAGCTGTTCAGCAACACGAAATGACGGAAGGAGGCGTTTTGCTTCCCACCGGTTTGTACTGTCCGGACACAACCCAAACGTTCAGACGTAAAACCAGAACTATCCAAATCGGTAACGTGAAAGTTGGCTCGGATCACCCTATTGTGAAACAAACGATGACGACTTCGGATACGAGAGATGTGGACGCGACGGTGAACGAAATCATGCGATGCGCCGACGCTGGAGCTGAAATGGTCAGAATTACCGTTCAAGGTATGCAAGAAGCGAAAGCGTGCCAAGAAATTAAGAACAAGTTGTTGCAAAGTGGCTATACCACTCCCATCATAGCCGATATCCACTTCGCGCCGAAAGTAGCGATGACGGTGGCGGATTGCTTGGACAAGATTCGAATCAACCCAGGCAACTTTGCCGATGGCAGAAAGAAATTTGAGGATATCTTGTACGAAACGGACGAGGAATACCAAGCGGAAGTCGATGAGATTGAAGAGGTCTTCACGCCGTTGGTATTGAAGTGCAAAGCGAACAACGTCGCCATGCGTATCGGTACCAACCACGGATCTTTGTCTGCGCGTACTTTGTCCAGATTCGGAGATACTCCGGCTGGTATGGTCGAGTCTGCATTTGAATTTGCGAGAATTTGCCGCAAACACGATTATCACAACTTTGTGTTTTCGATGAAAGCCTCGAACCCGTTGGTCATGGTTCAAGCTTATCGCTTGTTGTCGTACGAGATGTACAAGCTTGGATGGGATTATCCGTTGCACTTGGGGGTTACTGAAGCTGGCGAGGGTGAAGATGGTAGAATGAAGTCTTCCATTGGTATTGGTGCGTTATTGCTCGATGGTTTAGGGGATACGATTCGTGTTTCGTTGACGGAAGCCTCTGAGTTGGAGATAGAACCGTGCACGAGATTGGCGAACCTCGGCATGAAGGCGTGTGCGGAAAAGTTGGGCGGTGAGGACAAATTCACCGAAACAAAGAGAGATTTCCAATCGTTTGAAAGATTTAATGGTGATTTGCCGGAACAAAAGGCTGACGAAACCATCGATTACAGAAACGTCTTACACAGAGATGGTTCGGTAATCAGCGCGGTCACGGTGGAACAATTAGAATCTGAAGATCAGTTTTACGCCGAGTTGGGTTGCATGCTCGCCGTTGGTATGCCGCTCAGAGACATCGCGACGTCTGATTCCATCTTGTTGAGACAAGCCCCACAAGCTTCTCAAGAAAAGGCCATGAGAAGTATCCGAAGATTGCAAGAGATTGGCTGCGGCGTTCTCGTCCCGGAAGCCGAGTTGAAGAAGAACCCGGTCCCGAACGCGATTGCTATCGTATCTTTGGCGCAAGCCATCGCCAAGGAAGCGTTGCCAGAATGCGCCGAACGGTTTGCCGTCACTTTGAACGGCTCCGAGAGCAACGAAGATTTAGCAAAATTGAAGGACATCGATGCCATCATGCTCTTGATTCAAACCGAAAAAGGACGGTCGAGAATCCACTCCTCGAGAAGAATCTTTGAAGTGTTGCAAGCGAATGGCGTGAAGATTCCGGTGATTCACCACAAGCACATCGTTGATGGCGACAAATCTGACGTCGTTATCCAGTGTGGTGCTCAAGTTGGTGGCTTGTTGTGCGATGGTAACGGTGACGGCGTCCTCTTGGAATACGTCGGAAACGAAAAAATTCCATTAAGCTTTTTGAGAACGACTTCGTTCGGTTTGCTCCAAGGCTCGCGCATGAGAAACACGAAGACGGAATACGTTTCGTGCCCGTCGTGCGGTCGTACGTTGTTTGACTTGCAAGAAGTCACCGCCCAAATTGCTGAAAAGACTGGTCACTTGCCGGGTGTCGCTATTGCCGTCATGGGCTGCATCGTGAACGGTCCAGGGGAAATGGCGGATGCCGATTTTGGTTACGTCGGAGGCGCTCCTGGTAAAATCGATTTGTACGTTGGTAAGGAAGTCGTCAGAAGAGGTATCCCGATGGAAGGCGCGACTGAGGAGTTGATTGAATTGATTAAGGAGCACGATCGATGGGTCGAACCGAAAGAAAAAGCCGCAGTTGCCGCGTAAAAAAGCACTTTAAAGGAAAGCGCTGCGGGGTTCATCAAAGCAGTTGTTTTTACTATTGATAAGTTTATTAATATTAGCATTTTTGACGTGACTTCTACTCAAAAATAAATCATTTGTTCTCGCTCACTCTCAATCTCTTTCTCTCTCACACATACGCTCACTCCTTTTCTTGTTTGGATGTTGTTGTTATTGTTGTACCCTGGTACCAAGGTACTGTTTATGTTTGTTACTTTTCTTCTACTAGATTTTATCTAACGCTTGTTTGAAATCCGCTTCGATATCTGCGTAATCTTCGATACCACACGCGAATCGAACGAGATTGTCTTTAATACCAATCGCCGCTCTTTTTTCAGGTCCTTGATCCCAGTAAGAAACAACCGTCGGTTGCTCGATCAACGATTCGACACCTCCCAAAGACGGCGCGATGTACGGCAACCTGCATTCGTCGATAAACTTGGCGGTTTGCCACAAATCTCCGTCGACTTCAAAAGAAACAACCCCGCCGAAACCAGTCATATATTTCTTCGCTATCTCGTGATCTTGATGCGATTTCAAGCCCGGATAGTGAACTTTCGCAATCTTTGGGTGTGCCTCCAACCATTCGGCTAACCTTTGCGCGTTCGAGTTGTGTCTTTCGACTCTTAAACTCAACGTTTTCAAACCTCTCAAAATCAAGTACGCGGCGTGCGGGTCCAAAACTCCTCCGACAATGTTGTGGAACGCTCTCACTTTACTCACGGCTTCTTTTTGTCCAACAATGACACCAGCTAACACGTCGTTGTGACCTCCCATGTACTTGGACGCGGAGTGAATGACCAGATCTGCTCCAAACTTGAGCGGCTTCAAGTTACACGGCGTCGCGAAAGTCCCGTCGATGCACACTAAGCATCCTTTTGGTTTGCACATCTTTGAAATTCTGTCGATATCAACGCACCTTAAATAAGGGTTCGTCGGCGACTCAGAAAAGTACAAGGAACAATCGTGTTCGTCCAAGGCTTTTTGCAAACCATCGTAATCGGACGGATCCAAAACCGTCGACGTGATACCCATCTTCGGGAGAAACGTTTGGATAAACTGACGGGTTCTTCTGTAGCAATCCGTAGTGGTGACGATGTGTCCTCCGGCTGGAACCAAAGAAAGAAGCATAGTCACTGCGGTGCACATCCCGGAAGCAGATAGTAAGCAATCGTCGCCACCTTCCAATAAGCGAATTTTCTCTTCCGCCGCCCGCGTGGTCGGGTTCCCGTACCTCCCGTACTCGAACGACCCGTAGTTACCCTCTTGATAATCGATCAACTCTTGGGTATCTTTAAACGTATACGTGGACGTGCACACGATTGGAGTCGTCAAGGAATCTGAGATTCTCGGTCTCCCACCTCTCTCGCCGTTGTGAACGGCTTGCGTGGATTCTCCCCAATCGTTGTCTGGCGTGATCGAGTTCGATACCGCTTTTATTATCATCGTCTGTTTTTTTGTGTGTTTCGAGGAGGAGGAAGAGGAGGAAGAATGTCGTCCTTTCTTTCGAAGCGAGAGGACTTTGGTATTCACGAGAGCCGCTCGGGCGGAGGATGACGCCAACGCGCTCGTGTGTGTGTTCATATTGTATATGTTGCTTTGTTTAGAATACAATAAACCTGATGAGTATTGATGAAAGAGTGAGAGTCTATCTCGTCAGTGATTAGAAAAGGACTATAAAGAGTAAAACCATCACACCGCTTTTGGTCTCTCTCTTCTCTCGATGTAAAAAGGTCGGTCGCGAGACGACGCAAAGGATAAGACAATATTAATATGCGTGAGTATCCCTCGCACGCGTGTAAATAGGCATAAACGAGACGATGACGCGCGCGTCGTGAGATGTCGAAAGAAGAGATCGTTGGAAGTCTTACCTGTGAGAGAGAAATATTGTTACAAACGAAGTGCGCGTGTGTGTTACCCTCACTGATTTGATGAAGCTATCTGACTAATAAAATAATAAGCACCATAAAGTACTAGTAAGGTTAATTTTTTGCCTTTACATCGGTTCGTTGGAGTTAAAGGTGAAACGAGCTTACAAAAACAACAAACAACAACAAAGAACAGGTATACATACTACAGTAGTAGTAGTAGTAGTAGTAGTAGTATCATTAGTA